>QWCE01000120.1_pt1 | contig 220043 bp, 187 predicted proteins | sample 1972531 | NCBI WGS metagenome assembly QWCE01 (sample SAMN09866716, study PRJNA288562) | Human gut metagenome isolate term4_stool, whole genome shotgun sequencing... | reverse complement strand
ACCTCACTCTGCTAATGACCTTTTATCTCCCATTCAATTTGAAGATCTTTTTTGATTCTTTTCTCTTCTTCTGTCTACTTTATTGACTATGGTCCAATACAGTCGGTTTCGGCGGCTGATCCAAAAAGCCGGCTTACCGGAAATGTCGTTTCACGACCTGCGGCACATGAACGCATCTATCATGGTTGCCCTCGGCATTCCGGATAAATACGCCATGGAACGAGGCGGCTGGTCGTCCAACGGAACACTCCAAAACGTGTACCAGCACACGTTCAGCGAAGAACGGGAAAACGTAGACGACCGCATTGACGATTTCTTCCGAAAAATCCGATAATGCAACACGTGTTTTGAAAATTCACGCATTTACGGCGGATTTTCCGTAATTCATACGGGTTCGAATCCCACACTCTCCGCCAAAAATATTTCTCAAAAAACCACGCAATTTCGGTTTATCTTGAAATTGCGTGGTTTTTCTATTTTGTCCAAAATGGTGCAGCGCATACATATGCGGTAAAATAACCTGTTTTTATGTTGTTTTGCAGAAAAATGCAACACGAAATGCAACAATTTCGATGGTGGATTGAATGTAAACAGCTCCTGTCATATAGTCGTTTACTACCCGGATTTCATCATTTCCACGTTCAAACACTTGTATCATATCACCGTCCAGCGGATCAACAACTTCTTTTTTCACTCGGAAATCCGGAAAAGTTTTTGCAATGCGTGCAACAGTTTCATGATATTTTTCCGTGTTATATTCGCCGCATATCGTATAATCAAAAGCCATTTATGCCACCTCCTAAAGTCCAGCACGTTTATTCTACTTCTTTCTTTTCTTAAAAGGAAAGATTTTCATATTCTTCACCGTATTTTGTGCAATGCTTTCGCATGGAGTCTAGTGCTTCAAATCTTATTTCTATTATACCATCATCCACTCTAGAAGTCAACGAATTCACGCTAATTCTCTCCGGCACCACGGGTGCATGGGCGGAAAGTTCAGACCCGGAACGCTCTCCGAGATGTTGAACCGCTCGCCGCCACGCACCTTTTTTGAAGTTCATCAAATCCAAAATCTCACGCAGTTTCCATATGATACAGACTTTTTTCAAAAACCGCTTGACATTTTTGAAAATATAGTGTACTATATAGCTGGTGAACTAGTCACCCAATAAATCAGAAAGGAGGTCACCATGGACTTTCAAGCGAATTATCCCATTTATCTGCAAATTGCAGAGGACGTGAAACGGCGTATTGTGATTGGTGAACTAAAGCCCGGTGACAAGCTGCCCTCCAATGCGGAACTTGCAATTGCCTACCAGGTCAACCCGAATACGGTACAACGCATCTATCGTCAGCTGGAGGCAGAAGGTATTTCTTATACCAAACGAGGCATCGGCACGTTTTTGGCGGAAGATCCGGCAATGCCGGAACGCTTGCGGCAGGAAATCGGCGAAAAACTCAGCGCCCAGTTCTTAAAGCAAATGGAAACATACCATTTTTCAAAAGAAGAAATTATTCGCCTGTTAGAAACACAGGCACAGAAAGAAGGAGAATTATGCTGAAATTTGAACACGTTACAAAAGTTTACGGCGGCAAAAAAGCATTAAACGACTTGACACTTTCCTTTTTGCCCGGTCATGTTTACGCTCTGGTCGGACCGAACGGCAGCGGAAAAAGCACAATGATGAAGGTTGCCGCAGGACTGGTAAAACCCAACAGCGGCAGCGCCACCTATCAGGAAATGCCCATCGGTGTGGAAAGCAAAAAGCACATTGCCTATATGTGCACTGAGCCATTCTATTATGATTATATGAAGATCCAGGATGTCAAGCAGTTTTATGCAGATTTCTTTGCGGATTTTGACAAAGAACGCTTCGACTCCCTGCTCCAGTTCATGCAGCTGACACCGGACATGAAGGTTCGCTCCCTGTCCTCTGGTATGGCTGCCAAACTGAAAATTGCCGCAACACTGGCAAGAAATGCTGACATTTGTATGCTGGACGAACCGCTGAACGGCATCGACCTGGTAGGACGGGATCAGATCATCCAGAGTATTCTTCGTGCGGCAAATCCGAATGCAACCATTCTGATTTCCAGCCACCTGTTTGATGAACTGGAACCGATCGTAGACCACATTGTTATGATGGCGAACGGCTCTCTGATTTTAGAGGGCGAACTGGAAGAGATCCGCACACGGTACGGAAAGTCCATTTCGGATCTGTACCGGGAATATTTTTCCGGTACTGCTGCATCCCCGCTGTTTCCGAACAACACAAATCAACCCACTGTCTGAATATCGAAAAGGAGATCATACTCATGGGAACTTTATTAAAATACGAATTTTGCCGCTCCCGCACAATTTTCCTGGGAATCATCGGCGTTACGCTTCTGATCGAATTGGTTTATCTGATCGGATTCTTTACAAAGATAAAGGCGCTCTTTGCCGTTGGCCTGATCGGCGGCATTCTCTGTCTGGCACTGGGCGCAGCTGCAATTCTGCTGTACGGCGTTATCATGTTTAATGATGACATTTCCAAAAAGCCCGGCTACCTGCTCTTTTCCACGCCGCGCAGCGCCGCACAGATCGTGGGCGCAAAGCTTTTGATGACGCTGTTTGCGCTGGTCGGGATCACAATCTTGTTTTCGCTTCTGATCGCTCTGGACGTATTCCTGGCGCTTCAGCGAAACGGAACCTCTCTCGTTGCCCTGCTGTCTATGTTTGACGCATCCATCACAGAGAACGGCTTGAAGGATGTTCTGTTCAACGGCTACAATTTCTTCGGCCTTTCTATGTATCTGCTGAACACTGTGATCTCGTTTATCTTCAATGTGATCGCCGCATATGTTGTGATCGTTCTGCTGAAAACTGTCATGGGCAATCAGAAGGGACGCACGATCCTGGCAGTGATTCTCTGGTTTGCAATTACAAACGCATTCAACCTGCTGGGCGGACTGATTACCACACAGCTGGCATCCGGACTGGACGAAGGAAATGAAGTTGTTGTTACACAATCCAGTACACTGTTTCTCAGCACCTCGCTTCACACACTTTTCCAGCCTGCCATGTATCTGCCCACAATGATCCTCTGCATCATCGGTTCCATTGCCGGCTACTGGCTGACCACCTGGATCATTGAAAAGAAACTGAGTGTATGACGCCATGCAAAAGGAAATCAAATCAGACAATCATGACCCTGCATCGGACAGCCCGGAGCAATCGTATATTCTCCCCGGCATCTGCATCGGAATGATACTGGGAATGCTTTTGGGTTTTGCCCTGGGCAGTCTGGTGTTCCACAACATTATCCTTGGGTTATGCACCGGACAGTCTGCCGGTCTCTGCCTGGGTATTGCGGTCGGCGCCGCTATTCCAAAACGAAAATAATTTCAAGGCAACACCGCACAGAGTTTGTGCGTAAGATGCGCAGTCGGATTTTTCGGCAGATTGCACAGAAATTTCGCAGGCATACTGTCGTATGTCAAGAAATTTCTGTGTGGTATGACGGAAAATCAGCAAGCAGATTGCGTGCAAAGCCGTCAGGCGGGCTTTGTGCGGTGTTGCCTCAAATACAAAATCGCCCCGTCTGCCGATTTCCCGGACAGACAGGGCGATTTTTCTATGTTCAGAGTTTCTTATTCTTCCGTGATGCCGACCGTCATCTGCCGCCAGCCGATTCCCAGCAGGAACCAGAACATGGGCGCATGATAGATCAGACTGTCATTCAGAAACGCCATCAGCACATACGCCAGAATGGAAAACAGCAAACCTGTGCGGAACGGATCCCACTTTTCCTGTTTGCCAAAGCACTTCCGAAATCCGCATGCCAGAAACAGCACCAGGATTCCCAGAATCATTACCAGAGAAACGATGCCGGTATCCTGAGCGATCTGTAAGTACCAGCTGTGCGGCTTGTTGTACAAAACATAGGTGCTGAAAATGTTCAGCAGCGCCGGCAGGTCGTTCTGATTCAAGTAAAAGATGGTCGTAGCCGGTCCATGTCCCAGCAGCCAGCAGTCACCCAGCGTAGAAATGGTATTTGCCCACACAAAGACACGGCCGTTCAGATACGGATAACACTGCTGGATCTTTTCGGAATCACAGGTTTTCGGTACAGTTTTCAGTTCTGTCTTGCCGATTCCCACAGCAACCCAGCCGTCTGCCTCCCGGATCGTCTCCAGCGGCGTTGCATAACCCAGGTTGAAATCCAGGCGGTCGGTCTGTACCTGTACCTGACAGTGCTGCAATTCCGGCTCTGCGAAGGTACAGGTGCCGTCTGCGCTGATCTGCGGCACAATCTCTGTGCCGTTGCAGGTGAATGTCAGCTGCTGCGGAGAAAGCGCCGAGCTGTTTGCAGACACTTCCAGCGTGGTATCTACGTTGTGCAGTGCCACTGTGTTTTCACTCAGATCGACGGACAGCAGACGGAATGTATCTTCCTGTTCTGCGCCGATCATAGTATGACGGAACTTTTCAGAAAAGGTATCGCCGCTCCTGCTCCACAAAAAGCCGAATCCGCCGATCATGACAGCCGCCGCCGCTGCACCGCAGATGCCGCCTTTGACAGCACGTTTCCAGTTGGTGTGGAATGCCCAGACCACCAGGAAAATCAATGTCAGTCCAAAACCGATGAGAATTGCGTTCATAACGTGAGACAACAGCAGTGCTGCCGCCAGCAGAACCGCTGCGATCAGCTGTGCAACCAGACGCTTGGTCGTACCCTCTCGTGCGATCAGCGCTGTCATAAGCGGCAAAAGCATTGCGCAGTACATTCCAAAGTAGTCCGCATTGCCGAACGTCATCACTACGCCGTCACCGTAGCCAACGGTCCCCGGCAGAGCGCCCAGCTTTTGCACCAGGAAATTGTTGTAATAGCACATTCCGTAGTGTTCCAGCAGCGCCAGCACACCCAGGACGATTGCCAGAACTGTGAGACAGGTCTTTGTGAAGTCCAGCACCTCTTTGCAGTCGATCCAATACCACGCCGCCGCAAATACGACTGCATACCCCACAAGCGCCAGATAGCCCTCATAGAGCATATAAATGCCCATCCATGTCTTTCCGGCATAGTCCGATGTCACAGAGGACAGCAGTCCCAGGAGCAGATAGATCCCCAAAAAGAGAAATACAACTGTCATGATGCGGGTCAGCGGCAGTTTTCGTTTGGGACGGAGTGTGATCTGCTCATAGCAGAACCAGACCACTGCCGCCGCCGCAATGGCCAGGAGAAACCATTCCCGGCACAACTGCTCAAAATCGGAATATGCGGCATCTCCTAAGAAATACGCATTCCGCACCGACTGCGGCAGGTTCAATGTGATCGCTCGTGTGAAAAAAGGCAGTATGCAGAGGCAAACTGCCAGAATTTTTCCCGGCAAAGTCAGTTTCCATGGAGAAACTGACATCTTCACGGGAGTTCGTTGCTGCTTTTGTTCCATACCATTCCCCTTCCAGAGTGTGTCCCGCAAAAGGATTCACACACTCTAAATAATATTATGATTTGCCGCCTCTTTCAGGCACTATGTTCTATTATAAAAGAAACCGCACAAAAAGTCAAGGCAGCGCAGATACAGAAAATGCAGCGCCGTACCGTTCCAGCAAAACGTGTTCTGTTTTTCCGGACACCTGCATAAGCTGAATCGTAGAAAGGAGTGAGCGGTCATGTATCACAGTTGGAATTTACGGCGGCTGCTGCGATATCTTGCCCTGGACACCGCACTGGTTCTCGCAGCAATACTTCTGACCCACCTGGGGAAACATCATTTTCCCGCAGTAGACAGTGCCGGCGGCGTTTCTCTTCCCGTATTGATGTACCACAGTGTTGCGCCTGTGCCGGAACAGCAGTACTGTGTCACGCCGGAAACGCTGGAGTCCGATCTGCGCTATCTCCAGGCGCACGGATACGAGACCGTATCACCGGAAGAACTGGTCGCATATACCAACGGAAACGGCACACTTCCGGAAAAGCCGGTCATGCTGACGTTTGACGATGGTCTGTACAACAACCTCAGCCTAGTGCTGCCGCTTTTGGAGACCTATGATATGTGCGCTGTGGTCTCTGTGGTCGGAATATTCACCGACGAATACGCTCCCGATGCGCCGCACAACGATGTCTATTCCTATCTCACCTGGGAAGACCTGAAACAAATGCACGATTCCGGACGCATTACGCTCGGCAGTCATACCTACGATATGCACGAAAACGGAACACGGCAGGGCTGCGCCAAGACAGACTGGGAAACAGAAGAGGAATATCACGAAACACTCTATGCCGATCTGTCGCTGATGCAGACCCGGTTTCAGGAGGAACTGCAGATCCAGCCGGCTGTTTTCGCATACCCCTATGGCTTTGTTTGCAGCGAAAGCAAACCGGTTCTGGCAGACCTGGGGTTTCAGATCACGCTCACCTGTCTGGAAAAGCCGAATTTCATCACCCGAAATCCAGCCTGTCTCTATGGGATCAACCGCTATAACCGTCCCGGAAACACCAGCACAGCTGAGATCATGCAAAAAGTGCTGTCAGACGAAAAAACAGGAGGTCTTGCATCATGCGCAGACGTTATCACAAGCGCCGCTGGACGCTGGTTTGCTTTTTCACCGTTATGCTGATTCTGCCTGCCGCTGCTGTCATTCCCAAAAGCGGCGGCAGATCCTCCGCCTATCCCTATGCAAAAGAGACAGGCACATCCCCTGCTGATGCCACCTGCTGGAATGTGGCATCCGACGGTTACGGCTGGGAGGAAGAGTCGGCAGATGTGCCGGAAACTGCCGATGCAGTCACCGAAGTGACTTCGTCTGACCCCGGAGAAAAGCCCTATCCCACGGACTGGGATCTCAGCAGTGACACGGCAATTCGACGCACCAGCTACGGCACTTATTCCGGAGAACGTTTTTTCAGTCTCTTCACCGCCGGACAGGTACAGAACAAAACCAGCATTCCCAACAATACACTGATCGCAGAAAGCACTGCTGCGCCAGGTTTTCAGATCGAAACAAACGGCGAGCCGCAGGTACTCATCATGCACACCCACACAACAGAAACCTTTGAGCCGTTTGTCCGGGAACAGTTTGACCCAAACTTCAATTACCGCACCACAGACCCGGCGTATAATATGGTCTCAGTGGGGAATGCTATCACTGCACAGCTGGAATCTGCCGGCATCGGTGTGATTCACAACACGACTATACACGACTACCCCTCATACAACGGCTCGTATGACCGCAGCGCAGAAACCGTAAAGTCGATTCTGGCACAGTACCCGTCCATTCGTGTGGTGCTGGACATTCACCGGGATGCGATCCAGAGCGGCAATACGCTGACGCAGCCGGTAGTGGAAATCAACGGCAAGGAGTCTGCACAGGTCATGATTATCTCCGGCTGTGACGACGGCACTATGAATATGCCGAACTATATGCAGAACTATCACTTTGCCTGCCGTCTCCAGGAAAACATGGAGGGAATGTTTCCGGGGCTGACACGCCCCATCCTGTTCGACTACCGGCATTATAACCAGGATCTGACAACAGGCAGCCTGCTCCTGGAGGTCGGAACACATGGGAACACGCTGGAACAGGCACAGTATGCCGGCGAATTGGTCGGGAAGGCACTTTCCAAAACACTGCTCAAGCTGAAAGCGGAGGAATGATACATGAAACGAACGACATCCCGGATACTCCGCATGCTGCTCTGCTATTTGCTGTTCTGTGGATTTGTCTGGGCATTTCTGACGGTTCAGATGCGTTCACACAACCGGCTTTCCCACGAGCCGGCAGCCATGGCACAGCTGGTCTGTTGCGGCGAAACCGTGGCGCTGCATTTGCCGGATCAGTCCTATCAATGGAAACTGCCGCAGCTGGATTCGCAGTGGCTGTGGATCGCAGCACTGCCGGATGCAGCATGGAATAGTGCCGTCTGCACCTGGCAGGTTCTGACGGAATGTTTTCTATGAAAATTTTTTGTGAACTTCTCAGATATTCCGGGTTCTGCTCTTGCAATTTCGGATGAGATATGCTATAATAGAAAAGTCGTCAGATGAGTGTGTGAAGTTTTTGCATCTCACTGTTGTCGATGCGCCTGTAGCTCAGCTGGATAGAGTGTCAGACTCCGACTCTGAAGGTCGTGCGTTCGAATCGCATCAGGCGTACCAAGTGAAAACCTACCCGAAAATATTGTTTCCGGGTAGGTTTTATTTTTTAGAAAGGAAGTTTTTGCAAATGCAGAATCAGAACATCGACAGCGGAACTGTCTTTGACTGGGGAAGAACTTCGGATGATTATGCAAAATTCCGGGACATCTATCCCCTTGCCTTTTATGAGAAGATCCTGGAAAGGAACTGCGGTACAGCCGGGCAGCAGGTCCTGGACATCGGCACAGGCACGGGTGTTCTCCCACGGAATCTATATGCCGCCGGCGCGCACTGGACCGGGAGCGACATTGCGCCGAACCAGATCGCACAGGCAAAAGCGTGTTCCGCAGGAATGGACATCGCCTACCTCGTATCTGCGGCAGAGGATCTGGACTTACCGGCAGGCTCTTTCGACTGCATTACCGCCTGCCAGTGCTACTGGTATTTTGACAACGCCAGAATTGCACCGGTACTTTCCCGCCTGCTCAAGCCGCATGGCAAAGTGCTGTTTCTGTGCATGGAATGGCTGCCTTATGAGGACAAGATCGCTGCGGCAAGTGAAAATCTGGTTTTGCAGTACAATCCAAAGTGGAGCGGCGCAGGAGAAACCATGCACCCCATTGCAGTTGCACCGGAACTGCTGGAATACTTCGACCTAACCTATCACGAGGAATACCTTCTGGATGTGCCGTTTACCCGTGACAGCTGGAACGGCAGAATGAAGGCCTGCCGTGGCATCGGCGCTACGCTCTCTCCGGAAGAGATCGCCGCCTGGGAAAAGGAACATCTTCAGCTGCTGCGCACAATTGCCCCGGAAGCATTCACGGTAAAGCACTATGCGGCAATTGCGGAACTGACAAAGAAAGAACACACGCCATGCACCTGATACAAGCCAAAAGCATTTTATCTGCCGGAAACGGCATGAACCTCTATCGTGGCTGCACCCACGGCTGCATTTACTGCGACAGCCGTTCTTCCTGTTATCAGATGTCACACGACTTCGAGGATATTGCTGTAAAGGGAAATGCGCCCATGCTCCTGGAAGAGGCTCTGCGAAAAAAGCGCCAGCTCTGCATGATCGGCACTGGCTCTATGTGCGACCCTTATCTGCATCTGGAAGAACAGCTGCGGCTGACACGGCGCTGTCTGGAGATCATCGAAAAATACGGCTTTGGACTGAGTATTCTGACAAAGTCTGACCGGATTTTGCGAGATGTGGACTTGCTTTGCCGTATTCAAGAGAACGCCAAGTGCGTTGTGCAAATGACGCTTACTACATATGATGAAAAACTCTGCCGCATTTTAGAACCGCACGTCTGCACCACCAGGCAGCGGTATCATGCGCTGAAAGTCATGCAGAGCCGGCATATTCCCACGGTTGTCTGGCTCTCGCCGATTCTCCCCTTCCTCAACGATACGGAACAAAATTTGCGTGGCATTCTGGAATATTGCTTTGATGCTGGCGTCAAAGGCATTCTGTGCTTTGGAATGGGCGTAACGCTCCGGGAGGGTGACCGAGAATATTTTTACGCCCAGCTGGACAAGTACTTCCCTGGCATGAAACAGCAGTACATCCGTTCCTTTGGAAACGCTTATGAATGCAGCAGCCCCAATCAGCGAAACCTCATGTCTATTTTCCACGAGGAATGCCGCCGACACGGTGTCCTGCACGAGCCGGAACAAATCTTTCACTATCTGCGGGAATTTCCGGAGAAAACGCAGCAATTGTCGCTCTTTTCTTAGAATCTCTCTTCAATCAAAAAGCCATTTCCGGTTTTGATTCCCGGAAATGGCTTTTTGTATTTTTATTTTCCAGTCGGCGCTTTGGTTTCCAGCCAGCGCAGCATTTCATGGAATCCGTCTTTGGTCATGGGGAACTTCTGTTCCTCTTCCATTTCTGCCAGGTCAGAACAGAGCCGGCTGTGCCAGATCTGCACGGTGAAGTCCTCACCCGGTGTGATCTTATAGCTGAGTTTTCCATAGCTCCCGGTAAAATTGTTTCCGAATTCGAAATAGCTGTACTGCGGAACGTCATAAACTTCTGATGCCGGATCTTTACGCATTTTTATCTTCTCCTCTCCGATGACAAACAGGTTTCAAGAGTTCTGTCACTTCTTCCAGATTTTCTGCAATACCAAATAGGCGTTCCCTATCTCCCGGTTCGGGCGGTGTCAGATCCGGAACCAGGATGACATTGCATCCGGCGTCCAGACCTGCCGCTATGCCATTGGGAGAATCCTCGACGGCAACACATTCCTCCGGCGGAATCCCCAGCGTCTTTGCAGCAATCACGTAGATATCCGGATCTGGTTTGCCGTGTTTTACCTGGTCACCGCCGACGATGTCCGGGAACATCCCGTCCAGTCCGGCAAGCGCCAGCCGCTCTCTTGCCAGTTCCTGCGAAGTTGCAGTTGCAACCGCATAGGCGAGTCCGGCTTGCTTGCAGAATTCCAGCAGTGCAGCAATGCCGGGCTTTTGCTCCACACCATGCGCCGCAATGTACTGGGAAACCAATTCCCGGCGGCGGTCACGCACCTTATAATAGTCAAAATCTGTTCCGTACAGCTGACGGAAGTATGGTTCTGCATGAGCCGCACAGCAGCTCCGCACGTGCAGCGCCGCCTCTTCTGACATGGGAAAGCCCAGTTCCTTTGCACTTTGCAGCCAGCACTGGAAATAGATTTTTTCCGTATCCAGCAGTGTGCCATCCATATCAAAGATCAAGCCACGGATTTTCTTCACTGCTCCTGTCCTCCCACTGCAACCAGCATCTGCCGCAACAGTGTCAGATCAAATCCGTTCACAATGCCGTCCTCGGTGACATCTGCACATTCATAGGCAGTTTTCGAAATGCCTTCACCATGCACCAGATAGCGGCAAAGCCGAACGACATCTGCAACATTCACAGTTCCATCCAGTGTCACATCACCCTTGATTGGCTGGGGTTGCTGGGAGGTGGCAGTTTCTGTGCTGCTCTCAGAGCTGGAAATTGTTGTAGTTTCTGTTGTATCTGAAACAGTTTCACTTGTTTCTGTTTCTGTAATGGATGTACTTTCCGCAGTTGTGGTCTCTGTTTCAGAAGATGCAGTAACAGAGGTGGTTGTCTCTGTTGTAGTGGTTGTGACTGTTGCTGTGGTGGAGCCGGGTGTCGGTTCGATCGGTGTCTGGTTCAGATAAGAAAGCAGCTGTTCAGACCAGTATTTGCCCATGCAGGCATAACCCGTTTCGTTCGGATGTACGCCGTCCTCCAAGCCGGTTTTCATATCGACAACGCTGTTGATATCTGCAAAGCGGATTTGTTTTCCGTCTGCCTGCTTTTTTTCCACCAGTTCCTTTACCGAAGCATTGTAGTTGTCTACACTCTGCTGTACCAGCGCTGTGAAGCCTTCCGGATCAGAGTCATAGGTAATGCCGGAGGACTGATATGCCCAGAGCCAGTCATACCGGACAGAAACGTCGATATCCGGCACAGATGCCACGAAAAGCATATCCTGGTCGTCCATGCTGTCCAGCAGTTTGTCCACCATGGTTTCCAGGCGGTCTGTGATGCCGTCATTGTGATTGTCCAAAAGATCGTTGGTGCCGATTTGCAGCAAAACGATATCCGGATCATATGCCTCCATCATATTTCCGGAGACATCTCCGTTGGTATAGGTCGTGTCAAACACCGTTTCGTACAGTCCCTGTCTGCCGGAATACGCCTGGATTGCATATCCGCTGTATCCGGCGTGTGCCGGGTCATATTCAAACGTTACGCCGTCTGCGGTGGTGTAGGAGACAGAATCTGTCCAGTTGTTGTTCGGTCCGACCATATCAAAGTCCGTAAAGCCCTGCTGCTGGAGCTGGTAACAGAGATATTTGCGGTAGCCGTTGTCTCCGTTGATATAGCCATGTGTGATGGAATCGCCCATCGCCAGGATGCGCACCGGTTCTGCCGCTGACACGATGTCCGCTGTGTCAGACGGAAGCACATTTGCGGCGCACTTCCCCACCGGAAGTGCTGCGATGCAAAGCCCGGCAATGATTGCTGTGAGTCTTCGTTTCATTCTGAATCAACCTTTCACTCTGATGTTTTTTCTATTTCACGGACAACTTTCACCAATGCGTCCGCAATTACCGTTCCGCCTTCATCATTCGGATGCTGTCCATAGACCGTTTTTGCCGCATCTGACGGGTCTGCCAGAAGTGCAGCAACGTCAAAATAGGATGCGCCGCAATCGTCTGCAATGCCTTCCACCTTCTGATTATAGGCTGTCCGGATCTCTTCCAGTTCCGGAGTCAGATCAAACGGCGGCGAATTCCACAGAATCGTTTTTATGCCGGAATCGGTACACTTTTGCGTGATCTTCCGGACATCGTTCTCCATCTCATCCGCCGTGGCGTGACCATTTCCGCCGTAAGGACCGCTGATAATATCGTTTGTTCCAAACGCAACTGTAATCACATCTGCGCCTGCAATCGCACGGTTCAGCCAGTCTTCGTCCTTGGCACAGTCCGAGGCACGGGCATAGCCGATGCCCAGATTCCACAGGCTGTAATCCTCCGCTCCCAGCTGATCCAACAGCTGTGCCGCCCAGAACTGCTGTGCAAATTCTGTTGTCTGGCAGCCCTGTGTAACTGAGTCACCCAGGGTCACGATTCTTGCGGAGACTTCCCGGTCACAGCCCACCAGCTGCGGCACCGGAATCTCATTGGTATAGAGAAAACCTTTTCCATCCCCATGATCTGCATAGGAGTATGCCAGATTGGACATAGCGATTGCCGGGATATTGGAGCCGCTGATCGTCCACTCCCATAAAAGGTAGTGATCTTCCGGAATTGTGATATTTACGGTATCACTCCAGAATGTTTCGTCCGGCTGGACTTCTTTTGTGGTACTTCCATTAGAAAAAGTCACCGGGACAGAAACGGACGGTGTCACATTCGCATCAAATTCTGTTCCGCCGTCATAGACCTTTGCACTTTCAATGGTGTAACTTCCGCCGGGCATTCCCACGTAGCTGTCGCTGCCGTCACCCCAGGTGGAATCTACGGTATTGGAAAAATAAAAGCGATAGTCAAACGATCCTGCCGCCTCGACCGGGAACCATGCCCGATAAGTCACAGACTCTGCGTTTTTGATTATTGTATTACAGCCTGTTGAAATCACAGTATTGGAAACATAGGTATCGAACAGTGTCGGCTGTTTTTCTGCCGGTTTCTCTGCTTTGCTGCCTGAGTCGGCAGAATCGGCGTGACAACCCACAAGAGATGCCGCAGTCAATACTGCAAATAACCCTCCGAACAGTCGCTTATGCTTTGATATTCTCATACAAAACCTCCTGTTAGAATTCTCCATGTTTCATTTTAGCACGGCAATTTTCTTTTGTCAAGGACAATTTCCTGCTGATTTGGCAGAATACTGTTACGATGTTGTTCTGCAAATTGCATATAAATTATGCGCATATGAAGAAATATTCTGTGTAAAGCACTTGATTTTTGAAAAGATGTGTGCTATAATAATATCGAAGTTTTTGAAACCACCATTGTTTTATTGTTTTAAGGAGAATTGAACATGAAGAAACGTATTCTTGCAGGTCTGACCGCAAGTGTTCTTGCAGCAGCCTGCGCCGCACAGATCCCATCCATTTTATCTGTCTCTGCCGCCGGCAGCTATGACATACAGCTGAAGATCCAGCTGGACGGCGAGAAAAAGGCGATCAGCCCGTATATCTACGGCGTAAACGAATCCGGCAACTCAGGCAGCCTGAAAAGCGTCAAGACAAACGCCGTCCGCCAGGGCGGAAACCGCTTTACCGGATACAACTGGGAAACCAACTACTCCAACGCCGGTGAAGACTGGGTCAACAGTTCTGACACACACATGGGTGATGTCTCTGACGGTCCGGCATACCAGGCACACCAGCTTTCCAAGGAATGCACGGAGCAGGGCATCGGATACAAAATGGCAACGCTCCAGATGGCTGGATATGTTGCCGCTGACAAAAACGGAACGGTCACAGATTCAGAGGCTGCACCTTCCAGCCGCTGGAACAAGGTCGCATTTCAGAAAGACGGTGCGCTATCAGACACACCGGATCTGACCGACGATACCGTTTACATGGATGAGTATGTCAACTATCTGATTCAAAACCTGGGAGACTCCACCACTTCTACCGGTATCCAGGGATACAATCTGGACAACGAACCGGTACTCTGGAATGACACACATCCGCTGCTGCACAAAGACGAGGTTTCCAACCAGGAGCTGGTATCGAAATCCATTGCGCTTTCTAAAGTGGTCAAAAGTCTTGACCCGAACGCAGAGATCTACGGTCCGGCTTTCTGGGGCATTCTCCCGTGTTACCAGGCTGGCAACGGCGACAACTACTCCGACCCGGACTGGGAGGCGGTAAAGAGTCAGTATTCCTGGTACATGGACTATTATCTCAAGCAGATGGCTGACGCTGAAAAAGAAAACGGCATGCGCCTTTTGGATGTTGTAGATGTACATTACTATGCGCAGGACTGCAGCACGGATGACGGCATTTTACAGGCGGCGAGAAGTCTGTACGACCCGGACTATAAGGAAAACAGCTGGCTTTCCCAGTGGTTCGGCAGCTCGTTCCCGTTTCTGACCCGGATGCAGGAATCCATTGACAAGTACTATCCCGGCACAAAACTGGCGCTGACGGAATACAATCTGGCAAATATCGCGGACGAGGACAACACAGGCAAGTCGGTGGTTTCTGCGATTGCGGAGACCGAGGCGCTGGGTGCATTTGCAGACCAGGGCGTATATCTGGCGACCTATTGGGGAACGCTTTCCAAGTGTCCGTATGTGACAAGCGCCATCAACCTCTATACCAATTACGACGGCAAGGGCAGCGATTTCGGGGACACTCTGGTAGAGTCCTCTTCGCCGGATTTGTCCAAGGCTGCCATTTTTGCATCCATTGACGGCAGCGACGACGGCAAAGTTACCGCCGTTGTCTCCAACAAGGACAAGGAAAACACCGAAAAGGCAGTCATCTCCCTGGACGGCACAGATACCGATTATAAGAGCGCAGTGGTATACGCAGTTACGCAGGACAGCAGTGATATCAAGATCCTGGATGTGCAGAACGATATCTCAGGCAACCAGGTGACCGTGGAACTGCCGCCTTTGTCCGTGGCACAGGTGGTAATTGCCGATGAGACCACAGATGTTGTGATTCCGGACGAACCGAATATTGAAGTGAAGAAAACGACCTACAACTTTAGCGACCTGGAGAAAAATCAAAATGGCAATTATATGATCCCGCTGGGTGACAAGGAGCATCTGAAAGAGGTCATTCTCAATGTCACAGCAACCTCCAACGCCGGCTCCGGCTGGTGTGTAGGCGGCGGTGCGCTTTGCTTTAACAAGGTTGTAGAGGCAGGCAGCACGGATGAGGTATGGGGCAACAAGTCGTTCCAGTATCGTCTGAACACCAACAACGTCTCCATTCCCTTTGACGATCAATACACCATCGTTGTAGACGAAAAGTCCACGACGATCGCAGGCTTCTGCAATGACACCTCCGCAGAGCTGCAAAGCTGGTGGGCATCCTCGGAAAAGGATGCTGCCAGCGGTACTGACATCACTACAACATACAACTCGGTCACTCTGGTATATGAATATGACAACGACAAACCGGATACGACCACCACAACCCCTGCCGAAACCACAGATACAACTGAAACGCTGACCACAACCTCTGCACCGGAGACAGAAACCTCTTCCAGTGAAACGACGGTCAGCGAAAGCAGTACAGAATCCGAAACGACCGTTTCTTCTGCGGAAACAACTACTGAAACAACAACGGTTTCCACAGAGACCTCTTCCGCATCGGAAGATACAGGCACCACTTCTGCGACAACAGGCGATGCTGATGTTTCCGTAAGTCTTTACGGCGATGTCAACCTGGATGGCAGAGTAGACATTACCGATGCCGTTCAGCTGAACAAGGCAGTTGCCGGACAGGTCAAGCTGAATGCACAGGCATCCAAAAATGCGGACTGCAACGGAGATGATGGTCTGGACAGCAGCGATGCAACTTCCCTGCTCCGTTTCCTGACACATATCATCGACAGTCTCCCGGAAAAATAAAACAGACAAATCCTCTGTCATAAAAAAGAGCCGCTCCCGATAAAAAGGAGTGGCTTTTCTTTTTATAACAATGTCATCTGACCGCTGCCCGGCAGGTCTTTCGCCATGCCGCCGGTTGCAGGAATCGTTTTCACACGATACTTTTTCAGTGCCGTGGATTCTTCCTCGTTCAGAATTCTCGCCTCGCAGACCAGATGCTTGGCTTTCAAGGTCACAACCTGTACGCCCTGTGTGTCCCTGGTCGCCTTTGCTGCAATCAGGGATGTCTCTGCCAGGACTGCACGGTTGCCGTTTGTCCGGATAAATACCGGGCAGGAGGCTTCACCGCCGGGAATCTGCAAAATCTGTACCAGGGGTGACTTACCGCTGTAGGCGTTTTGCAGCTTTTTCCGGTTCGTCTTGGTCGCATATGCAGACAGCGGAACACGGGCAGCCTTGCCGTTGGCAAAGACAAAGAGCAGGTCACCGCTGTAATCCGCAGTGGCGATCATCTGCACCACCAGTTCCCCATCTGACAAGCCCAATTTTGCCGGGACATAGTCACCCAGCACGCTCGCCTTGGACTCTCCGAATTCGCTTGCTCTGGTTTTATAAACCTGCTGCTGGTTGGTGAAAAAGAGCAGTTCGATACGGTTTGTTGTTTCCAGATGCGCTACGATCTTATCTTCCTCTTTCAGCTTTTGTTCACTGCTCATGCGGAGCGATGCCGGTGTGATCTTTTTGAAATAGCCGCTCTCCGACAGGAACAAATGCACCGGATAATCCGGGATATCCTCTTCGTCCGACTCTTCCTCTACATCGGATGCGTAGTAGAACAGCGTCTTTCGGGGCTGACCGTATTTTTTCGCCGTTTCTTTCAGCTCAGCGATGATGATTTTCTTCATCTTTTTCGGATCGGCAATGGTAGATTCCAGCTCTGCGATATCCTGTTTCAACTGGTCGATCTCCTGCGTCCGTTTCAGAATATATTCCCGGTTCAGATGACGCAGCTTGATCTCCGCCACATACTCCGCCTGGATCTCATCAATGCCAAAGCCGATCATCAGATTCGGCACAACATCCACTTCTTCTTCTGTCTCTCTGACAATGCGGATTGCCTTGTCGATGTCCAGCAGAATCTTGTCCAGACCCAGCAGCAGATGCAGCTTTTCCTGTTTCTTTTTCAGATCAAACACCAGTCGGCGGCGCACGCATTCCAGACGAAAGGCAGACCATTCTTCCAGAATTTCACGCACGCCCATTACCTTCGGCGCACCGCCTACCAGAATATTAAAATTGCAGGAATAATTATCCTGGAGCGGTGTCATGCGGAACAGTTTCTGCATAACTTTTTCCGGGTCCGAGCCTCGTTTCAGATCTATGGCGATCTTCAAGCCGTCAATATCAGTTTCATCCCGGACATAGGAAACCTCACGCAGCTTTCCCTGCTTGATGCAGTCTACGATCTTATCCTTGATTGCCTCGATCGTGGTGCTGTACGGAATCTCCGTGATTTCCAGGCAGTTGTCCGCCTTGTTATACGTCCACTTGGAACGAACGGTCACGCTGCCACGTCCGGTTTCGTAAATCTTCTGCAATTCCGATTCGTTATAATACAGAAATCCGCCGCCGGGAAAATCCGGTCCTTTTAAGGTGGAAAGGATGTCGTGTTCCGGATTTTTCAGCACTGCAATCGCTGTCTCGCAGACTTCTGCCAGATTAAACGGGCAGACACTGCTTGCCATGGATACTGCAATACCTACGTTGGCATTGACCAGAACCGTGGGAAATGTTGCCGGAAACAAGGTGGGTTCCTGCATGGTATTGTCATAGTTGGGAACAAAATCCACCGTATCCTTATCAATATCCCGGAACAGCTCGTTACAGATCGGTTCCAGCTTTACTTCTGTATAACGGGATGCGGCATATGCCATATCACGGGAATACGCCTTACCGAAGTTACCCTTGGACTGCACATACGGATGCAGCAGCGCCTCATTGCCCCGTGCCAGACGTACCATGGTCTCATAGATCGCACTGTCGCCGTGCGGGTTCAGACGCATGGTCTGCCCGACAACATTTGCCGACTTGGTCAGATTGCCTGTGAGGAGTCCCATCTTGTACATGGTATACAGCAGCTTTCGGTGTGACGGCTTGAAACCATCAATTTCCGGCAGCGCACGGGAAATGATAACGCTCATGGCATACGGCATATAGTTTTTTTCCAGCGTGTCCGTGATCTTCTCTTCTTCCACAACGCCGGCACCGGCAATATAAGCGTTTGGTATCGTATTTTTTTTTGGTTTTTCTGTTTGTTTCTTTCGTGCCATTTTTGTCCTCGCTTTTATGAGATATCTGCCAGTTCCAGATAATTGCTGCCGAATTCAGCAATGAAATCTTTTCGTCCCTGGAGGTCATCCCCCAGCAGCATATCAAACATTGCAGCTGTTTCTTCGATTCCTGCCGCTGTAACTTGAATCAGACGGCGTGTCTCCGGGTTCATGGTGGTCAGTGACATCATATCCGCCTCGTTCTCGCCCAGACCTTTTGAACGCTGCAAGGTGTATTTTTCGTTTTCCAGAGTCGCAAGGATCTCTGTCTTTTCCTTTTCCGTATACGCAAAATAAGTGCGCTTTTTCGTTGTAATTTCGAATAGCGGCGACTCTGCAATATACACGCAGCCCTTGTCGATCAGCGTCGGTGTCAGACGGTACAGCATTGTCAGAATCAGTGTCCGGATCTGGAATCCGTCTACGTCCGCATCGGTACAGATAACGATTTTATTCCAGCGCAGGCCATCCAGGTTGAAAGAGGAAATGTCCTTATTTGCCTTGGTCGTTACTTCAACGCCGCAGCCCAGAAGTTTAATGATATCTGTGATAATCTCATTTTTGAAGATCTTATTATAGTCCGCTTTCAGACAGTTCAGAATCTTACCACGCACCGGGATGACCGCCTGGAATTCTGCGTCACGTGCCATTTTTACCGAGCCGAGCGCAGAATCGCCCTCCACAATATAGAGTTCCCGACGGGACAGGTCTTTACTGCGGCAATCCACAAACTTCGGGATCATGTTGGTCACATCAATGCTGCCGGTCAGCTTTTTCTTCATGTTCAGACGTGTTTTTTCTGCATTTTCACGGCTGCGCTTGTTAATCAGAACCTGCGCTGCAATTTTTTCTGCCTCGTCCGGATTTTCTATAAAGTAAATTTCCAGCTGGTGCTTGAGGAAGTCGGTCATTGCCTCATAGATAAACTTATTGGTTATCGCCTTTTTCGTCTGGTTCTCATAGCTTGTCTCTGTGGAAAAGCTGGAAGAAATCAAAACCAGACTGGATTCCACGTCCTCAAATTTCAGCTTGGACTCATTTTTCAGATACTTGTTGTTCTGCCGCAGATAGGTGTCGATCTGCGAGACGAACGCCTGTTTTACCGCCTTATCCGGAGAACCGCCGTGTTCCAGCCAGCTGGAATTGTGATAGTATTCCAGACGCTGTACCTGGTTGGAAAATGTCAGTGCCACGCCCAGCTTTACTTTATAAGTAGGCTTATCTTCACGGTCACGGCCCTCTCGCTGGCAACTCCAGTTCTGAATGGAAGTCAGCGTATTTTCCCCGGCGATCTCTTTTACATAGTCAGCGATGCCGTTTTCATAGAGGTACTGCTTTTCTGTAAAGGTGCCATCCTCTTCTTCTTTCCGGTAGAGAAACAGCAGATTCGGGTTTACAACTGCCTGTCTGCGGAGCGTGTCACAAAAATAGTCGTCGGAAATTTCGATCTCTGTAAATACGTCCAGGTCGGGCAGCCAGTGTGTCCGTGTTCCGGTTTGTTTTTTCTTTGTCGGTTTTTTCTGCAAACCGCCTACATTGACGCCTTTTTCAAAGTGCAGATTATACTGATAACCGTCACGAAAAATTTCTACGTCCATATAGGCAGACGCAAACTGTGTTGCACACAATCCCAGACCGTTCAAGCCCAGTGAATAAGCATAGTTATCATCGTTGGAGTCATATTTACCGCCGGCATACAGTTCGCAGTACACCAGTTCCCAGTTATACCGGTTTTCATTTTTATTAAAGTCTACCGGACAGCCTCGTCCGAAGTCCTCGACCTCAATGGAATTATCCCGGTATCGTGTCACGATGATCTTGCTGCCATAGCCGGCACGAGCCTCATCAATGGAGTTGGAGATCACTTCAAAAATAGAGTGCGCACAGCCATCTGGTCCGTCTGAACCAAAAATAACGCCCGGACGCTTTCGCACCTTATCCGGGCCTTTGAGCATGGTAATGCTTTCGTTGTCATAGGATTGTTTTTTTGCCATATCGTATCCTTTCCTCCGGAAAAGTCATCCGGAATTTTGCTGCATTGTTCCTATCATACCACAAAGCGGCGAAAAAATCAAGCCTTTTCCGGAAAATTGCGATTATTCCACGCTCCGGAACAAGCCCAGTCGATACGATACAGAACAAAAATCTTGCAAAATGGCATTTGCAGAATTCCCTCCATGCTGGTCAAAACATCAATTTACTTTGTTTATTTTTGTAGAATCATCCGTACAGCAAGTGATTGTGCCGATTTTTCAAAAGAAAATAAACTTGACATTTTAGGAGGACTGTGCTATAATATATAAGTCGGTTGACGCAGAACGGATAAAACCGACAGATACCTTGCGGGTGTAGTTCAATGGTAGAATTCCAGCCTTCCAAGCTGGTTACGTGGGTTCGATTCCCATCACCCGCTCCAAATGCGCCTTTAACTCAGCTGGATAGAGTAACTGCCTTCTAAGCAGTAAGCCACTGGTTCGAATCCAGTAAGGCGCGCCAAATGTCCCGCTGAGGGACGCAAATATGGTGGGTGTAGCTTAGCTGGTTAAAGCGTCGGATTGTGGTCCCGAAGATCGTGGGTTCGAATCCCATCTCCCACCCCATCAAAAGCCTTGTTCATCTGAACAAGGCTTTTTCTTTTATTTCCGTATACATACATAAGGATACGCATACAAAAAGCCGGTCTCTGCAATTCCGCAGAAACCGGCTTTTCTTGATATGATTTTAGAGTTTTGCTTTACGCCGCCAAAACGCTGTCCATTCCCTTGATGGTGAATGTAACGCTAAAGCTATCCTTCGGCATCGTGTAGTTCAGCGCTGCCAGATCGGTGTTATAGATGTTCACCAGTTCGATGTACATATTTCCCTGGTCGTCTGCCATTACCAGCGGATTGTCGATGGCGATTTCCTGGTCATCGCACTTTACAACAACATCGCTGACCTTCAGCGTATTGTTGAATGCGAAATCGGTGCTGACAAACAGCATATTCAGCTTGCTACTGTCCGAAGAGAAGTCATAGCCATCTACAGAAACAGTATAAGTGCCGTCCTCAGTGATCGTTGCATCCGTGAACTTTGCACCGGTGTCAATGATCTGGTCATCGTCACCCCACTTAATCAAGGTATTGAAGTAGTCGGTATCCTTTCCGTACTTTCCATCGCTGCAGGAGTTACGGAAAGTATAGATCTCTGTCTGAATGCCGATGTAAGCGTGTGCCTCTGTGGTCTTTTCTGTCTTGGTTTCTACAACTGTGTCCAGACCAGCTTTCGGATCCTTATTCTTGACTGCCTCAATGATTGTGGAAATGATCTCCGGCTGTGTCTGCTCATAGGTGTTACGATCGAACAAACCGAATCCATATACGCCATTGAAACCGTTATCCCAGTATACCGGAATCATACCCATGGACGCTGCCTTACCTGCAACATATCCATCCCAGTATGCACGGTTGCCCTGGATCTGACCGGAGAAATCGGCATAGGCAGAGGACTTGTCAATACAGCCATACTCACCGATTATAACCGGAATATCATTCTTCACAAACTTGTCCTGCATCTTGGTAAACAGGTCATCCAGGTAGGACTCATCGCCCCATTTTGCCTTGTTCATCTTCGGGAAACCATTGACCTCAATCAGATTGTCACCGTATTCGCCCCACAGGATGGTTTTCAGATCTTCTGTGCCGCAGTAATCCCACGGATCATAATAATGCACGGAAACCATCATGCGGCTCTCATCGGCAGAGCATTTTTCATCTGTCGGCATTTCAAAGCCATAATCCCCAACCGTATATTCTACATTGGTATTCCAACCGGGAACCAGCAGCCAGCGGTGGGTGTTCTTTTTGCCGGTGTCACGAACGGTATCCACAAAAATCTGATTGTACTTGTTCAGATTTGCATAATACTCCCGGTTCGGGTCGCCGTTGTATGTTCCGTCACACTCTTCGTTCATGGACTCGAAAATCAAATGTTCATCATAGTCTGCGAAACGCTCTGCAATCTGTTTCCAAACTGCCTCGTACTTTTCGCAAATCATATCCTGGTCTTCGCCGTTTACCAGAAACCAGCCGTCCTCAACGGTGTTATATCCATCGCCGTGTATATTGATGATGACATACAAGCCTTCATTGTAACAGTACTGGACTACCTCTTCCACACGATCCAGCCACGCTGAATCTACGGTGTAGTTGTTCGCATCATCAATGCGGTCCAGATAAGAAACCGGCACACGAACGGTTGTGAATCCTGCGTCTGCCACAGCAGAGATCAGTTCCTGGGTAATCTCCGGATTGCCCCAGACTGTTTCATCCACCTTACCGCCGGAGTTTGCCTCCAGCTGATTGCCTACGTTCCAGCCGGCACCCATTGCCTCTGCAACCTTATCTACGCCGATTGTGAAATCGCTGTCATAGGGCATTGCCGCCTCTTCGTCAGACTCCTCTTTCTCGGAAGAATCGCCGCCGGAATTGCCGCAGCCTGCAAAGCCAGCCGACATAACAGCTGCCAGTGCACAGGCAGTGAGCTTTTTCCAAAAATTCATACCTTTATACCTCCAAATTAACTCTTGCTGCAAAATCGGTTCATCCCGAATTGCTCTGCATTTTCTATTATACCATATATTTTGAGACTGTCAAGATTTTTCATGGAGATTCCACTGGATTCCTGTATCAAAATCGGGATATTGCATAAAAAAGCACTGCACAAACTGTGACATTCGTTGGTGCAGTGCAGCAGCGTTTCCCTTTCCGGAACGCATTCTGATTCAATTATTTCGAAGACTTAGATAGCTCTGCGTCTACATAGTCATAATGCCGGTCAATTGCAGCCTCACAGGCAGCGTAATCATTGTTTTGCAACGCATGAAACAGTGCCTGATGCTCTGCCTGCAGCTGTGCTTTTACAAAGTCGTTTGCCGACTGCAAAGCCGCATCGATCCACTTGCGGTAGACGTCTGCGATCGGCTCCAGCAGAGCAATCCAAAACCGGTTTTCTGTCGCCTGGATCAACAGATAATGAAATCTTCTGTCCAGCTCGATCTGCATTTCCCGTTCCTGTGTTTCGCAGGCCTGGTGCAGAATTTCAGCCACCTGGGTCTCCCAGCGGGAAAAAGTTTTTCCATCCAGAATCGCACGGCAGACTGCCTTTTCCATATTTCGACGGAACGAACAGATCTCCGCCTGATCGGTCTGCCCCAGCAAAAGCATCATATGTACCATTTCAGAAACAGACCGGGATACATTGTCTGTCAGATAATTGCCGGACCCTCGCTTACAGGAAATCATGCCGATGTGTTCCAGCATCCGCAGCGCCTCTCGTGTGGAGTTTCTGCCAATGGACAGTGTTTCTGCAATTTGCCGTTCCGTGGGGAGCCGGTCACCGATTTTCAGCTGCCCATCGGCAATCATTTGGGATACATAGTCAATCACCTTTTGATATTCTCTGGTTTCACTCTGCATAAATGACCTCACATAATATGGGAAAAAATCGTTGCGCCGATAACAGTAATCAAACCAGCTACTACGATAGAAAGGCTGCTCATTGCGCCCTCCACTTCGCCCAGTTCCATTGCCTTTGCTGTACCGATGGCGTGAGAAGATGTGCCCAGGGCAATTCCCTTTGCGATCGGCTCATGGATCCGGAACAGCTTAAAGACGATCTCTGCAAAGATATTGCCCAGAACACCGGTAATGATGATGGCGGCAACGCTGATGGAAACGTAGCCGCCCAGCTTTTCTGAAACGCCCATGCCGATTGCTGTGGTAATCGACTTCGGCAGGAAAGTGACGTATTCCTCATGGCTGAACCCGAACATCAGAGCCATTCCCAAAATCACGCCCAGGCTGGAAAGCACGCCGGACAAGATGCCCAGCAGCACGGCACGCCAGTTATGCTTGAGGAGTTCCAGCTGCTCATACAGCGGAATCGCCAGGCAAACGGTCGCAGGCGTCAGCAGATAGTTGAGGTACTTTGCGCCCTCGTCATATTTCTCGTAGCTGATTCCGGTCAGCGCCAGAAATGCAATGGTAATCACAATGGAAATCAAAAGCGGATTCAAAATTGCCAGCTTAAACTTTTTCTTCAGCAGCATCCCGATGCCGTAAGAAACTACACTGATTGCAACGCCAAAAAAGGCGGAATTCTCTAAAAATTCAAACATAGTTTTCCTGCACGTCCTTTCTCTTTCGCCGAATCACAAACTGGGTGACTCTGCCGGAAACAATCATGACAACCCAAGTGGAAATCACTGTGACTGCAACATATTCCAGCCAAGCCGGCGCAATCACATCCCAGGTCTCCAGCAGCCCCACTGCCGCCGGAATAAACATCAGCGGCATAATTTCGATCAGGAACTTTCCGGTCTCGTGTACGGCCTCATGGGGAATAATGTTCAGTTTCAGACAAAGAAACAGCAGAATAATTCCGTAAATGCTTGCCGGAATCGGAAGTGGTATCCATTTTTCCAGAATCTCTCCCACAAACGAAATCAACAGGATAATTCCAAATTGTTTCATCCATTTCATACATCAAACACCTCTCTAATTGGTACTACCAATCTATTATAGCACGGAGTTTATGACACGTCAAGCGTTTTCTTGTATGTATTTTATGGGAAAATAGAAAAGGTTGCCATATGTGCTCATGGCAGTTTCTTCTTTTCATATATTTTATGCTGCAGACGGAGCGGACTTTTTTCGCGCAGACCGTATGCAAATCCACACAAAAAAGACAATGTAAACCAGACTGGTCAGGATCCAGGTGACCGGATAGGACAGATAAACCGTTTCGATTTTGTGGAACTCCGGAATCTGGAACACCGTCGCCAGCCAGATCAGCCGCAATACACACACGCCCACAATAGAAACAATCATCGGCATAATGGAATAACCGATGCCACGCAGTGCGCCTACCATCACGTCCATGATGCCGCATAGGGCATAGATCATGGAAATATAGTGCAGGCGCACCATTCCGGCGGCAATCACTTCCGGATTGTTGGAGTAAATCTGGAGCAGGTCGTTTCCGAAAAAGACAACCATATTTCCCAATAAAGTGCCTGTCACAATAACGCACGCCTCACCCAGTAAAACGATGCGGTTGATTCGCTTTTGTTTCCCGGCGCCATAGTTCTGGCTGACGAAGGAAAGCGTGGTCTGATAAAACGCATTCATCGCCATATAGACGAAACCTTCCAGATTGGCAGCGGCGGAATTTCCGGCTACGACAATGTTTCCGAAGATGTTGACCGATGACTGAATCACGACGTTGGACAGCGCAAAGACAACGCCTTGAAAGCCTGCCGGGAGACCGATGCGCAGGATCTGGAGCATCTTTTTTCGGTCGATCCGCATTGCACGGAGTTCCAGATGGATGCCGCCTTTTTCTTTGACGAGACATCGCAGTACCAACAGTGCAGACACGGTTTCAGATATGACTGTGGCGATTGCAACGCCCATGACGTCCATCTGAAAGCCGATGACAAACAGCAGATTCAAAATCACATTGATGACGCCGGCACACAGCAGGAAATACAGCGGACGTTTGGTGTCACCCACTGCACGGAGCAGGGCGCTACCGAAGTTATAGACCATGGTCGAAATCATACCAAGAAAATAGATACGCAGGTAGACAGTTGCCAGAGGCAGCACCTCTTCCGGCGTCTGCATCCAGATCAGCATTTGCTCTGCGCCAATGACGCCCAAAACCAGCAGCAGCGCTCCGCTCAGCATACTGAGGAGCATGGCGGTATGTACCGTCCGGCGCAGATCATCCCACGCCTTTGCACCGTAGTGCCGGGCAGCAACTACGTTTGCGCCGATCGACAGTCCAATGAACAGGTTGGTCAGCAGGTTTATCAGCGCTGTATTTGAGCCGACTGCCGCCAGGGAATTGTCTCCGGCAAACTTGCCCACAACCACAATGTCTGCCGCATTAAAGAGCAGCTGCAAAATACTGGAGAGCATCAGCGGCAGTGCAAACATCAGCATTTTCCGCAGAATCGGACCGCTGCACATATCCATCTCGTATTGTTTGGTCTTTGAACTCATCATTCATCCTTCTTCCTTCTGTCTACATTCAAAGCCGTGCTTTCTATTATAGCATTCTATGTGAAAAAAGTCAATTTCGAGAAAGTGAAAGAAATTCGGATTTTGGTCTTGTATTTCTGACTATTTTTTCTTTCTTTTATCCTTTTTATATCATGCAGTTTTCAATTGTAAAACTTATTTTTTTGCCGAATTAAATCAGTGATATTTTTCTTTCTATCTTTCTGTAGATTTTCGTTGACAAGACCCTTGAAATGTGGTATAATAACAAAGTCGTCTGGTGCAGATGACATAAATACACTGGGGTGTAGCCAAGCGGTAAGGCAGTGGACTCTGACTCCATCATTCCGAGGGTTCAAATCCTTCCACCCCAACCAATTCAAACGGCTTCTGCAATAGTGGGAGCTGTTTTCTTTTTCTTTCATAGTTCATGAAATGTACTTAATTTATTTACGTAATAACCGATTGACTTTTTTCTCCATCCGTGCTATAATATATAAGTCGCTTGACGATGATAAGCGGCACAAAATACTGGGGTGTAGCCAAGCGGTAAGGCAGTGGACTCTGACTCCATCATTCCGAGGGTTCAAATCCTTCCACCCCAACCAAAAACAGCTTTTGCAAATGCAAAAGCTGTTTTCTTTTTTATCTGCACCAGAATAAACATAATATGATACTAATGCAAAAAGAGGAGAACATCAAGTGTTCTCCTCTTTTTTGGTTTATATTGCAATTTCAGATTCGCTTACTGATAGGAAACGTCTACCTTGCCGTCCTTTGCAGAAACCAGCAGCGTCCGAATCTCGCCGGTATGGGCAATAATCAGCGATGCCACCTGGTCTTCCACGGTCTGGCGGATTGCACGACGAATGTCACGTGCACCATACGGCTTTCCGTAAGAATCCTCTGCAATGGCTGCCAATGCTGCATCATCGTACTGCATTGTGATATTCTTTTCCAACAGCGGCTGCTTCATTTCATCCAGCATCAGTGATGCGATCTTTTCGAAATCCTTCTTTTCCAGGTTCCGGAATACAACGATCTCATCAATACGGCTGATGAATTCCGGACGCAGGAACTCCCGCAAGCCCTTCATTGCCTTTTCCTTGGAGATCTCAGTATCTGTGCGGTTAAAGCCGACACCAATACTCTTGTCCGTAGAACCTGCATTGGAAGTCATGCAGATAACCGTATTTTCAAAGCTTACCGTTCTTCCCTGCGCATCGTCGATCTTGCCTTCATCCAGAATCTGCATCAGAATGTTCATGACATCCGGATGCGCCTTTTCGATCTCGTCGAACAGAATGACGGAATACGGGCGGCGGCGGACTTTTTCTGTCAGCTGTCCAGCCTCGTCATAGCCAACATATCCCGGAGGAGAACCGATCATCCGTGCAACAGAGTGCTTTTCCATAAACTCGGTCATGTCCAGACGAATCAGCGGCTCGTTGGAGTCGAACAGCTCTTCTGCCAGCACCTTTACCAGTTCCGTCTTACCTACGCCAGTGGGACCAACAAAGATAAACGATGCCGGACGGCGGCGAGGACTCAGCTGCACTCTGGTGCGCTTGATCGCCTTTGCCAGCAGGTCGACTGCCTCATCCTGTCCGATGATATGGGATTTCAGACGATCTTCCAGATTCGCCAGCTTTGTGAATTCCGTCTCAGCAATCTTGTGTGCCGGGATTCCCGTCCACAGTTCGATCACCTTCGACAGATCATCACTTGTCACCTGCACATCGTCCAGTTTCTTGGCAGCCTCTTCAATGCTGGCATCCAGGCGAATCCGCTCGCCCTTTACCTGTGCCAGTTCCTCATAATTGATCTCTGTTTCGTCTTCCAGTGCCTTTTCTTTCTGCTCCAGCTCTTCCTTTTTCTGCATCAGCGTATCATACGCCTCGATTTCCGGAGAGCGCAGATTGGTGCAGGCACAGCTTTCGTCCAGCAGGTCGATTGCCTTATCCGGCAGGAAACGGTCTGTGATATAGCGTTCCGCCAGAACAGCGCAGAGACGAATCATTTCCGGAGAAATGTGTACCCGATGATAGGACTCGTAGTACTTTGCAATGCCGTTCAGCACCTCAACGGTCTCGTCAATGGTCGGCTCGTTGACAGTAACCGGCTGGAAACGGCGTTCCAGCGCAGAATCCTTTTCGATATACTTGCGGTATTCTTCAAATGTTGTTGCACCGATCACCTGGATCTCGCCACGGGAAAGCGCCGGTTTCAGAATGTTCGCCGCATTCATAGAGCCTTCGGAATTTCCTGCGCCGACCAGATTGTGAACCTCGTCAATAAACAGGATGATGTTTCCCTCCTGCTTTACCTCTGCGATCAGACCCTTGACACGGCTTTCGAACTGCCCACGGAATTGTGTTCCGGCAACCAGCGAGGTCAGATCCAGCAGGTATACCTGCTTGTTTTTCAAGTGCATCGGAACATTTCCGGAATGAATCCGCAAAGCGATTCCCTCGGCGATGGCGGTTTTGCCGACACCAGGTTCACCGATCAGACAAGGATTGTTTTTGGTGCGGCGGGACAGAATCTGAATCACACGTGCGATTTCCTTGTCCCGTCCGATCACTGCATCCAGTTTTCCGTCGGCAGCACGCTGGCTCAGATTGGTGCAGTAGTTCCCCAGGAATTTCAGCTCCTTTTTCCGCTTGGAGCGGCGCTCCCGGCGGGGAGAATCCGGAACTTCGGTATAGTCTGCCTGGGGTACATCCTCGTCACCCTTTGCCGGCACTCCCCCGTTTTGCAGGCTTTCCAATGCCTTTCCGGTATCCTTAATCATGTTCTGCAAAAACTGCGGCATCACACCGGAACCTCCCATTTCAAAACTGTCACCATCCATCATGTCCATCATCTGATTCGAGATCTGTTCCAGTTCCTCGTCAGAGATTCCCATTTGTTTCATATATTCATCAATCTGCGGCACGTGCATTTCCTTTGCACATACCAGACACAGACCATCGTTTTTCTTTTTGTCTCCCTGCATTGCCGTGATAAAGACAACCGCAGGACGCTTTTTGCATCTGCTGCATAGCATCATATTTTCTACACACCTTTCCTATTTTTGTTTTGTGTCGATTCATACAGAAATACGGTCACTTCTGTATGAACGCAATCTGGTATATATACTGAAATAAAACTGATTTTCGGATGATCGCTTCGTTGAAAAAAGCAAGCTGATCGCCGCCTTGACGGACAAGCCACCCCGTGAGCTTTCCCATCAGCACCAGCAGGAACACCGCCTGCACGCCGCCGACTGCGGCGCCCAGCGTCTGGTCTGTCAAATGACCGCTTTCTGTGCGGCGCATCGCAGACAGCCCTTTTATTATACCTTGAATCAGAGCAGAAATCAAGAGAAATAGAACTGAAAAAGTAAATGTTTTAACAATCGAAACTACTACAGGCTGCACGTACATCTCTGTCAGTTTTGCTGCCGCCTGGTGCGTATCACCGGACAGCACCAATGCCGCCGACTGCACCGCACGGTTTTGCAGTTCCTGCGAATCCTGTTTGGGCAAAATCGCCTCGCTCATCCAGTCGGGCAGCCCGGTAAACATCTGCGATGCGGCACTGTCGATGCTTTGCGACAGTCCCTGCCGCAGCAGTTCCGCAGGCAGACCGGTTTTCTGAGACACAACTGTGTACAGCTGATCGGTCGCACTGTCCGGATGATCGGCAATCTGCTGCAATGACGCATCGTCCAGCTGCACACCGTATGCGTTCAGTGTCTGCTGGATGCTGTCCGCCAAATGGTACTGCTCCATCTTCTGTTCCAGAATCGCAGCGCATGGCTCTGCCAGCCAGCGATTGTAAACCAATTCTGCCGCCGGCTGTGCCAGAACGCCGGACAGCAGCAGTGCAGCGCCGTAGCCGAGCAGACCGGCAGCAGTTCGGATCAGTCCCCTGCGCCATCCGCCCCAGATACAGAGCGTCACAATTGCAATCACTGTCAGATCGTACAGCCACCATGTCTGATTCATCCAAGTTTCCATGTACTACTCCTTAAAGTCTACACGGTCGATCTGGTCGTATCCCAACAGGAAGAGGTATCCGTCCTGCTTGAGGAAAGAGGTATATGCACCCTCCAGCTTTACGGTCGCAATGGCATCTCCGGAAAAGGCATAGGAAGTGATGTTTCCCGGACTCATTACGATGGCATCTCCGTCAAAGACACGCACCAGTTCGGCGCTACTGTCAATGGATATCACCTTCGGGCTGGAGACCGACTGATCCAGAAGAACAAGCGAGGTATTCCGCTTTTGGTCGTCCTGGATAATCAGTGCCGCTTTGCCGTTTTCCAGATCTGCACTGACCAGTGTACCATTATAATTATACGTACCCAGCATTTCGCCGGTACTGCTATAATATGCACACGCTGTATTTCCCACGACACACAGCTTATCATTCGAAGAAAAACCGGATTTTACGCTCATTGTCTCCAGCGGCATGGAAGTCCACTGGATATCCACCTGGTGAAACAGTACGCTGGTGATCGTACTGTTCATCACACCGTTTTCCACCTGGACAGACGTAAAGCAAAGTCCGTCGTTGTCCTTGTGGAACGCTATGTCTACCACATATTCCACGCAGTTTCGCTGATAGATGCGCTTTCCTGTATTGTCGTACACCAAAATAGAACAAGCATAGGAACTGGATTCCGTAATCAGTGCAACTGTTCCGTTGTCGCTGACCGTACCGGAAATAATATCGTTGTCCACTGACTTGCTGTAGACATTCTTATGTTTGGTATCCAGACGGAACGAAGTGCCGCCGCTCTCATACAGCAGGGCGTATTTTCCGCCGGAACACATCATGGCATTCTGAAATGCGTGCTGCCGGGTGTCGCCGGAATCTCCGTGCAGAGAATAGGTATCCAGATAAGCATCGTGCAGCAAAAACAGTGTGTCATCTACAATGTCTGCCTGATAGCTGGAGCTGCCGGAGATGGTCAGCGGAAAGTTGCCCTCTGCCAACGTGCCGTCGTTCTGTGTCACGGAATCATAGCGGCTGCCGATGCCCTCCAGCTTGGGAATCCACATATCCCGCTGTACATACAGATAGCCGCAAAAGCCGACGATCAGCAGAAATAACAGTAAGTTGCGAAATGCACGCAGTTTGCTGCGGCGCTTTCGCTTTTCGATCATATCATCAGAATCATGATTCATAAGCTTTTTGATCTTCTCCTTTCCGACAGGCGCTGGAATTTATTCCCTAAAATTCATCCTCATAAAATACCCGGTTCAGATACAAACCATGTGCCTGTGCGGTGATTCCGGCGAGAACACGATTTCTGGATGCCAGAAGTGCATCCAGTTCTGAGACGGCGATCCGTCCTTCATTGACGCTGAGGAGCGTCCCCACCAGAATCCTAACCATATTATACAAAAATCCATTCCCTTTGACAAGCAGAATCACGGTATTCCCCTGCTTTTCTATGGTAATGTCGTAGATTGTACGAATTGTATTCTGCTTTTCTGTGCAGTTTGTACAAAACGTTGCAAAGTCGTGTGTCCCGATAAAATGCTGTGCCGCCTCCTGCATCAGAGGAATGTCCAGCTTGCGGCGATAGAGCAGTTCCAGATCTGTTGTAAAGGGATTCTTGCTTTCGCTGTTGTGGATCCGGTACATATATTCTTTTGCCTTACAGCTGAACCGGGCGTGAAAGTCCGCCGGCATCTCTTCCACCCGATAAATGGAAATATCCTCCGGCAGATAGCCGCAGGCGCCACGGATAAAGTTGCGCTCCGGCAGCTGCTTTTCCGTCTGCATGGTAAAGCAGTATTCTTTTGCGTGTACCCCGGTGTCTGTCCGGGAACAGCCCTGAATGGTGACCGGTTCATTGAAAAGCTTGGAAAGCGCTGTTTCCACCACTTCCTGCACCGTGATTCCATTGGGCTGACGCTGGAATCCGTGATAGTTTGTCCCACGGAATCCCATGGTCACTTTCAAATTTCTCATGTTTCCGTGTCCTCCGCATCGTTATGTATTATCTCTTTTACGTTCTGTTGCGCTGCCACAGGCTGCAAAAAAGGTTTCCCTCGTTTATGTTCGATCACCGCCAAAACGATGAGCAACAGCACTGCGCCAGTTGTAGCACACGCCCCTACCGCAAAGCCCTTCGGGCAATAGTGCAGCGAAACGGTATGCGTTCCGGCTGTGACCGGCACAGAAATCATGGCATCACCGATTGGCGTAATCGCTGTTTTGACACCGTCCACCTCTGCCTGCCAGCCTTCCTCATACGGAATGGAAAAGTAGCAGAGACCATCCTGTGATGCGGTGAGTGAACCGCTGAGTTTTGTGTCTGTAAATTCTGTGATCTGGATTCCACCGGACTGCAGCTTAGCGTAACCCTCTTCCAGGGCTGCAAGGTTCAGCTGATACACATAGACCGTAACTGTTCCGGTGACAGAATCCGCCGGCAGTGAAACGGAAACGCTTGCTGTCTCACTGCCCGAAAATGTTCCCATGGGGAAAATATAGCCCTGGTTGCCGTTGTTATACGACCCGGCAAAACTGTCGTTGCGCAGAACTGAAATGCTGGAACCATTGGGAAGATTCATATACCCATACAGCGTTCCGTCCACCGGGAGTTTATAATTATATTGCAGCTTTCTGGTTTCTGCGCCGGCGTCTGCCTGGTAGGTATAGCTGCCGTAGCCGTTTTTCGTGGCATCTGCACCCTCATACAAAACGCTGTCTACCTCCATCCGGGTGAACAGCGGCGTTTCAACTCCGGTTGCCAGACGGAACAAGGTATTCTGATTGTCAAAGGGATTGCCGTCCGGGACAACGGTATAGTCCTGCAGCGAAGATGCTGTCCAGAATCCAACCGGCAGATCATACTGATTCTGATAGGAATAGCACGCTCCCTCAGATGCAAGCTGCTGCCATTCCTGCAAATCCAGCACAGAACCGCTCCGGCTTATTAGATAGCGGATTCCGGAAAAGGCATTGCTGACCGGCGTACCGCCGCCATAGTAGTAGCGGTTCCCTGCCTCAGACGCCGGAACGCCGATAGCACGCATCCACTTTGTCACACTCTCATTCGCTGTGGAAGAAAACTGCGACAGTCCGTGATAACCGTACAGCGCCGGGTCATTCAGCGTGTACCAGGAAGAAAGCTCTGTCCGATAGAAAAGGCTGTCATCCTGTTCCCTAATCTGCGCCAGCAGTGATTCCACTTCTTCATGCTGTGTCGGGTAACTGAGGTAATCTGAGGTGGACACGGTTTCTGTTCCAAGTTTTACATTCTGGAACATTTCAAATGCAAGAACGATGGAAAGTGAAAGATACAGCAGTTTTTTTCCAAAGATCTCCCGGAAAAACAGCAACAGGATCACAGCGTACAGGAGCATGACTGCCACAGACCAGTACACCGCCTGGTTTTCCTGTACATTGTAGGAGACGGCAAATACCAGCACAGCCATAACCAGCATCGCCAGAATGTCCCAGACCTTGAACTTTTCTTCCAATGCCGCAAGAAAGGCACGGTAGCCTACAGTCAGCAGCACAAAGGAGAACAAGAACGAAAAACGATATGGGAGCATATTCGGGAAGTGAAAGCCGTGCCAGATGTAGTTCAGCACGTTGCAGTTACAGCTGATAAGCAGGAATGCCAGCACCAGAATTGCCCCGACTTTTTCCCGTATCCGGATAGATGCAGAGCGCAGAAACGGTCCCATCAGTGCCAGCGACAGCACGCCGCAAGCCAGATTCGGCAAGCCGTCCTTTGCCGTCGGTTCATGGAAACTGATGAGGTCTGCCGCAAGCGTGCGCCAGCTCTCATAGAACTGCACCGTGGTCGGGAAAATGTTGTTGACGCTGTAGGTCAGCTGCAACGCATAGTACGCCGGCAAAAGCACGATTGCTGCCAATGCACCGCCCAGCAGAGATCCCAGCAGCATTGCAATGGTACGTCCCGGCAGCTGCGCCGGTTTCAGATAGAACACGCACAGGCACACGTAGGCGATCACTGCGAAAATGCAGGTGAACATACCGATATAAAAGTTGGTGAAAAGAGAAAGTCCCAGAGCGACCACATAGAGACGGTATTTTCCGTCACGCACCAGGTAAACCAATCCCAGCACCACGAGCGGCAAAAGTGCAACTGTATCCATCCAGATGATGTTCCAGTAGTAGCCCAGGATGTAGCTGCAAAGCGCATACATCACAGCAAAAAGGCAGATGGAAAAGTCATCTCTGTGAAATGTCCCACGGAGAAACAGCGCAAAAAACAAACCGGCACAGCCGATTTTCAGGAGAAGTACCACTGTGACTGCTTCACGCAGAATGGATTCAGGAACCAGAACGGTGAGCAGATTCAGCGGACTTGCCGCATAATACGCAAAAATGGAGAGAAAGTTTGTCCCCATACCGGATTCCCAGGTATACAAAAGGGAGCCGCCGCTCCGGAGTTTTTCATGCAGCAGCCGCAGAAACGGATAATATTGGTGCCAGAAATCTGTCACCAGTATTTGTCTGTCTCCAAAGGGGTGTACCTGCTGCAGGACAAATCCCACCGCCAAAAGCAGCATCGGGATGCAAAACGACAGCAGCAAAACCAATCTTCCGCAGCCTTTCTTTCCGGGTTTTCCGGAGGCGGTTGTCTCGGACAGCGTTGCGTTCATGAAAATGTCTCCTTACCAGATGATTTTGACAGCAACTGCCGCAGCAAACAGCAGCACTGTGACTGTCATTGCGATATAGTCCCGGCTCGCCGCATGGAGCTGGCGCATCTTGGTACGCCCTGCCTCGCCACGATAGCACCGGCACTCCATTGCCGTTGCAAGCTCTTCTGCACGGTGAAAAGAGGACACCAGCAGCGGAACCAGAATCGGCACCAGTGCCTTGGCACGCTGCACCAGATTCCCCTCACTAAAGCTTGCACCTCTCGCCTTCTGGGCTGTCATGATCTTGTCCGTTTCTTCCAGCAGCGTCGGAATAAAGCGGAGGGAAATCGTCATCATCATTGCAAAGGTATGCACCGGAACGTGCAGCTTTTTCAACGGCGACAGCAGACGCTCAATGGCGTCTGTCAAGGCAATGGGCGATGTGGTATAAGTCAGCAGAGATGAACCGGCAAGCAGCACGATGATGCGTGTCACCATCAGTATTGCCGTCCGCACGCCGCCTTCGGTCAGTTTCAGAAAATGCCATTTCCAGTAAACATCGCCGCTGTCTACCATGAGCAGATCCAGCACTGCAGTAATCATCAGAACCGGAATCAGCGGCTTGATGCTTTTCCAGATCAGCCTGACGGGAATTTTGGAAAACGACAGCGCCAGGATGCAGAATACAACGCCGAACAAGATCGAATACAGATGCTGTCCCATAAACAGCATTGCAATAAACAGCAGCGTCATGATGATCTTGAACCGTGGATCCATGCGATGCACCGGACTGGAGCCTGGGAAATATTGTCCGATGGTAATGTCTTTCAGCATTGTCACTGTTCCCCTTTCTTCCGGTACCATGCGATCAGCTGTTCTTTCGCCTGCTCTACCGTGAAAATATCTTCCGTCAGCGGGATTCCCTTTGCCCGGAGCGCATTGCAGACACGGGTGATCTGCGGCACAGCCAGTCCGATCGCCTGGAGTTCCTGTGAACGGCGAAATACGTTTTCTACCGTACCGTAGCAGAACACCTTTCCGGCGTTCATTACCAGAATCTTCTGTGCGTGGCGTGCCACATCTTCCATGCTGTGAGAGACCAGCAGAATCGTTGCTCCGGTCTGTCGGCGGTACGCCTTGATCTCCTCCAGGATCTCTTCCCTGCCACGGGGATCCAACCCGGCGGTCGGCTCGTCCAGGATCAATACTTCCGGCCGCATCGCCATAACACCGGCGATCGCCACACGGCGTTTCTGACCGCCGGACAGCAAAAAGGGCGACTGCTCCAGAATGTCATCCGACAAGCCGACAATGGCAGCCGTTTCCTTTACCCGTGCCTGGACTTCTTCCTCCGCCAGTCCCATATTTCGGGGACCGAATGCAATATCCTTTGCTACGGTCTCCTCAAAGATCTGGTATTCCGGATACTGGAACACCAGTCCGACCCGAAACCGCACCTGGCGCATCTGCGCCTTTTCTGCCCAGATATCCTTTCCGTCCAGAAGGATGCTTCCCTCAGTCGGTTTCAGCAGTCCGTTCAGATGCTGTATCAATGTGGACTTACCAGATCCAGTATGCCCGATGATACCCACAAAAGAGCCGGACTCTATTTCCAGATCCACATGGTCAACCGCTGTTTTTTCAAAAGGAGTGCCGATACCATAGCGGTATGTCAGTCCTTTGGTCTGTATCGTTGCCAACTGCCCACCTCATTTCACGCCATGCACTTGAGAATTGCATCCACACACGCATCTTCGCTGATAATATGACCATCCAAAGGCATACCGGCTTTTTGGAGTTCATACACCAGTTCTGTCACCTGCGGCACATCCAGACCCACCGTTTTCATTTCTTCCACATGAGAAAAGACCTCTGCCGGCGTATCATCCAGCAAGATGTTTCCGTCATCCATGACAATAACACGGTCAGCCTGTGCGGCCTCTTCCATATAATGCGTAATCAGAATTACGGTAATGCCGTAATTCCGGTTCAGCAACCGAACGGTTTTCATCACTTCCATGCGCCCCTTAGGGTCAAGCATTGCCGTCGGCTCGTCCAGAACGATACAGGACGGACGCATGGCAATGATGCCGGCAATGGCGATACGCTGTTTTTGTCCGCCGGACAGCTGATTCGGTGCGTGCATCTGGTATTCATACATTCCCACTGCTTTCAGAGCATCGTCTACCCGTTCCCGAATCGTTTCCGGCGGCAGCCCCAGATTTTCCGGTCCGAACGCCACATCTTCCTCCACGATCGTTGCAACGATCTGGTTGTCCGGATTTTGAAACACCATGCCCACGTGCTGCCGGATGTCGTACAGCTTTTCTTCATCGCAAGTGTCCATACCAGAGACCCACATCTTGCCGCCGGTGGGCAGCAGAATTGCGTTCATATGCTTTGCCAGCGTGGACTTTCCGCAGCCATTATGCCCCAGGACCGCCACAAAAGAACCGGGCTGAAAAGTCAGCGACAGATCTTTCAGAATCTCCGGTGAGACGGCTTTCCCCTCTTCATCTGTATAGTGAAATGACAGGTGTTCTGCCATGATCTGGTTTTCCATGGTATTTCTCCTTTGCGACATTATTTTCGCCGCATTGCAAGCAGCAGAATCACAACAAGTACGACAACGCCGGCGGCAAACAGCCCATACGGCGCAAGAAAACGAAACATTTCCCACACACCCTCCGGCGGCATTCCGTAGACATAGCGGCGATCCAGGTACTGAATCCCGGCAGCAAATCCGTCTGCTGCCAGGGCGCAAATGCCCAGGAGCAGAACAATCCATTGTTCCCGATGCACGTTATCGTTTCCAGATGGCAGTTGAGCCGCAGGGCAGCACCATGCCGCTTTCTTCGACCGGCAGACCAATCTCGTCTGCGGTCACATCGCCGCCGAATTTCGGCTTTAACACGCTGCCCAGCAGATACCCCATTACCGCCGGAGAAAGTCCGGTGGTATAGCTGTTGAGCAGGAAGAACAGCGGATCATCCGAAAGCACGCCGGAACAGAGTTCTACCAGATCGTAGATGTTCTCTTCCAGTTTCCAGACTTCGCCGCCTGGTCCTCTGCCATAGCTGGGCGGATCCATAATGACGGCATCGTATTTTCTGCCGCGGCGGATCTCTCTCGCCACAAACTTTTCGCAGTCATCCACGATCCAGCGAATGGGCTTTTCCGTCAGACCGGACAGCGCCGCATTTTCTCTTGCCCACTGCACCATGCCTTTGGATGCGTCCACATGGCAGACAGATGCCCCGGCAGAGGCACACGCCAGCGTTGCGCCGCCGGTATAGGAAAACAGGTTCAGTACAGAAATCGGTCTGCCGGCGCTGCGAATCTGCTCCGCCATCCAGTCCCAGTTCACTGCCTGCTCCGGAAACAATCCGGTGTGCTTGAATCCGGTGGGCTGAATCTTAAAGGTGAGTCCCAGCGGTTCATAGTCCATTTCCCAGGAAGTGGGCAGCTTTTTGGCGAATGCCCAGCTGCCGCCGCCGGAGGATGAACGGCTGTAGTGACCGTCTGCCTTTTTCCAGCCCGGATGCTTTTTCGGGGTTTTCCAGATGATCTGCGGATCGGGCCGCACCAGTGTGACACCATGCCAGCTTTCCAGCTTTTCCAGCTGGGAGGTATCTAATATACGATATTGTTTCCAACCATTTGCTATTCTCAATTTCGGGCTACTCCTTTATTTGCTTATGATGCGGCAAAAATTTTTACCTGCTCTGTGATTGCCTGTGCAGCGATCTCGATCTGCGCTGCATCTTTTCCCTCGACCATAACACGAATAAGCGGCTCTGTTCCGCTTTCCCGAACCAGGATGCGTCCGTTTTCGCCCAGGATGGCAGTGTATTTTTCGATCATTGCAGCGATATCGGCGTCGTCCTGCCACAGACCTTTCTTCTGCGGCTGAATGGTGACATTATACAGCACCTGCGGGAATGTCTCCATCAGGCTTGCCACTTCGCTCATCTTTTTGCCGGACTTCTTCAGAATCTCCAGGAGCTTGATGCCGGAAAGCTCGCCGTCGCCAGTAGTCGCCTCATCCAGGAAGATGATGTGTCCGCTCTGTTCGCCGCCGATGTTATAGCCGCCGGCAAGCATCTCTTCCAGCACGTAGCGGTCGCCGACCTTTGTTGCCTTGGCATCGATCTGATTTGCCTTTGCAAAGTGGAAAAAGCCCAGGTTGGTCATAACGGTAACTACTGCTGTATTCTTTTTCAGCTTGCCCTCCTGCTGCAGCGCCTGTGCGCAGATCGCAATGATCTTATCGCCGTCTACCAGCACTCCGTTTTCATCGACAGCCAGACAGCGGTCTGCGTCGCCGTCAAATGCCAGACCCAGGTCGCAGTCATGCTCCTTTACATATGCCATGAGGTTTTCCATGTGGGTAGAACCGCAGTTTTTGTTGATGTTTGTGCCGTCCGGAGATGCGCTGAGCATATGTACTTCTGCACCCAGACGTGTAAAGAGTTCCTCTGCCGTGGTGGAAGAGCTGCCGTTTGCGCAGTCCAGCGCCACACGGATGCCGGAGCAGTCTGTTGCAACACAGCCTGCCAGGTAAGAGATATAGTCCTCCTTGGCGTTGGTGTACTCAGAGATCGCACCGACACGGATATCGGACTGCAGCTCGATTTTTTCCGGGTGATCCAGAATCAGCGCCTCGATCTCTTCTTCGGTAGCATCCGGCAGCTTATAGCCGGTAGCTGCAAACAGCTTGATGCCGTTGAACTCCACACTGTTATGGGATGCAGAGATCATAACGCCTGCATCTGCACCGTGTGTCCGTACCAGATATGCCACAGCCGGCGTGGGAACTACGCCCAGCTTGACTGCCTCTGCCCCGACAGAACAGATTCCGGCGCAGAGGGCTGCCTCCAGAATATCCGAAGAGATACGGGTGTCCTTTCCGATAAATATCTTCGCCCGGTGCTTTGCCTCTTTTGTCAGTACCAGAGCCGCTGCTCTGCCGATCTGCATTGCCATTTCACAAGTCAGTTCTGTGATGGCAACTCCTCTTGCGCCATCTGTTCCAAATAATCTGCCCATGATCTTATTTCCTTTCGTTCTGTCAAAAATATATTTCAGGCGATGCTGCGCAAAATCCGCTTTTCAGCTTTGTGCCGCATCCCCATTCAGCTGAACTTCTCATTCAGCGGAAAGTGTCATTTGTCCATCCATGCCGCCGGCATCCGGCTGCTGATAGCCCAGATGCTGGTATGCCAGCGCTGTGGCACAGCGTCCCCGTGGTGTTCTCGCCAGGAATCCCAGCTGCATCAGATACGGCTCGCACACGTCCTCCAGCGTCACTGTCTCTTCGCCCAGGGCGGATGCCAGGGTTTCCAGTCCCACCGGACCACCGCTGTATCCCTTGATAATCATTTCCAGCATACGGCGGTCGTTGCTGTCCAGCCCCAGTTCGTCGATTTCCAGACGATCCAGCGCCATATGTGCGATCTCCTGTGTGATCTCGCCGTTGCCCATTACATCTGCAAAGTCACGCACACGCTTGAGCAGACGGTTTGCAATACGAGGTGTTCCTCTGGCACGGCTTGCGATCTCCATTGCGCCGTCTATGGAGCATGGGATCTTCAAGAGCATGGCGCTGCGGCGAACAATGTCCGTCAGCTGCTCAGTGGTGTAGAGTTCCAGCCGCAGGATCACGCCGAAACGGTCACGGAGCGGACTGGAAAGCTGACCGGCACGAGTGGTTGCGCCAACCAATGTAAACGGGTTCAGATCAACACGCAGAGAGCGTGCCGATGGTCCCTTTCCCATGATAATATCAATGGCGTGATCCTCCAGAGCCGGGTACAGAATTTCCTCGACCTGCCGGTTCAGCCGGTGGATTTCATCGATAAACAGGACGTCATTTGGCTGAAGATTGGTCAGTATCGCTGCCAGATCCCCTGCCTTTTCAATTGCCGGTCCTGTTGTAACACGCAGATTGACGCCCATTTCGTGGGCAATGATAGAGGACAGTGTGGTCTTGCCCAGTCCCGGAGGGCCATAGAGCAGGACGTGATCCAGGGGATCGCCACGGCGCTTTGCCGCCTCAATGTAGACCGCCAGGTTTTCTTTCACCTTATCCTGTCCGATATATTCCACAAGCGTCTGCGGGCGCAGGGACACTTCCACTTCGTGGTCTTCTTCCACTTCACGTGGTGTCACCATCCGCTCCTCAAACTGCATATCGCTGGTCTCGATCATCTTGTCTCACTCCTCTCTCAGAAATTGCGCTGTTTTCCAAATTCCTGCAATGTCAGCCGAATCAGTTCCGACGCCGACAGAGACGGGTCGAGTTTTGCCACAATGGGTGCCACTTCACTCTGGGTGTAGCCCAGTGTCACAAGCGCCTCGATTGCCTCGCCCACACTGCCGGCAGACTGAGATGCCGCCGCCACTTCTTCCACGCCGGATCCGGCAAACAAGCCGGCAGCGCCGCCGGCGATCTTGTCTTTCAGTTCCATCACAATGCGCTGTGCCGACTTTGCCCCGATACCCTTGGCACGGGTCAGTGCCTTGCTGTCTCCGGAGGCGACCGTCAGCAGGAACTGATCTGGTGACAGATCGGACAAAATGGAAAGCGCTGCCTTTGGTCCGACGCCGGAAACGGAGGTCAACAGCTGAAAGCACTGCAGCTCCTGCTGAGTGGAAAAGCCAAACAGTTCGACTGCATCTTCCCGGACGCTCATTGCAGTATATAGAAACACGGTGTCTCCTATGCTGCCCAGCTGTCCGAGGGTATAAAGTGTTGTTCGGCAGGCATACCCTACGCCGCCGCATTCTACGACAGCCATAGTGGGTTCCTTTGCGATCAATTTTCCATGCACGCTGTATATCATATCGTATCTCCTGCCTGAATCGTTCTCTTTTGTAATTGTACGCCGGTTGCGCAGTGTCCATGACAAATGGCAAGCGCCAGCGCATCCGCTGCGTCATCCGGTTTCGGGATCTGCGCCAGTTTCAGAATGCGCCGGGTCATATCCATGACCTGCCGCTTTTCCGCTTTGCCGTATCCGACAACCGCCTGTTTCACCTGCAGCGGTGTGTATTCATACATCGGGATCTGGTGCTGTTCTGCGCAAAGGACGATGACGCCACGAGCCTGTGCCACGTCGATCACCGTCTTTTGGTTTGACGTGAAGTACAGGCGTTCGATGGCGATACAGTCCGGCTGAAACCGTTTCAGCAAGTAATCTAAATCGTCATAAATTGCCGTCAGCCGTGCTGCAAACCGAGTCCCTGCCTCTGTGGTGATTGCACCGTATTCCAGCGGTGTGAAATCCGCACCGTGATAGGATACAATGCCGAACCCCACAATGGCATAGCCGGGGTCGATTCCTAAAATGCGCATCGTATCTGCCTCCTCTGTTTGTGATAAGATCCGGAGCAGGCTTTCCGTACCGCCCATCCCTGCTGTTGTTTTTGCACGTACATTTCATTATAGCACAAAACCGATGTCGTTTTCAATAGCTATTCAAAATTTTATCTTGATTTTTGAAAAAAAATTATGTATAATGGTATGTGGTATGATTGGAACAGTACCGTTTGCTCTGTCTTTGACTGGAGAAAGCGGTTTTGAATACAAATTCCCTTCACAGAAAGGAACGCAACATGGAATTAAGTGAAATTCGCAACGAAATCGACAAGCTGGACAAACAGATTCAGAACCTATTTGAAGAGCGTATGCTCCTGTGCCAGGATGTGGCACGCTATAAAAAGGCACACAATATGCCGGTATTTCAAGCCGGACGGGAACAGCAGATCCTGGATCGGGTAGAAAGCAATGCCAGAGACGGACTGGGTCTGGCATCCCGTACCATGTTCGCCAACATGATGAGCATTAGCTCCCAGCTACAGCAGAAAATGCTGGTCGCTGCGGAAGATGCACCGGAATTCAAAATGCCCCGCATGAAAAATGCTGTCCGCATCGGATGCCAGGGAACAGTCGGCGCAAACTCTGAAACTGCCGCACAGGCGTTTTTCCCGGAGCGGAACATCCAGTTCTACCCCACTTTTGAACAGGTGTTTGAGGCGGTGGAGTCCGGCGAACTGGAATACGGTGTGCTGCCCATCTACAACAGCACATCCGGCACGGTGACACAGACGGTTGACCTCATGGGAAAGTACAGTTTCTTCATCACCGCCATGAACCAGGTAGAAGTGGCACACTGTCTCGCCGCACTGCCCGGCGCATCCTTAGAGAGCATTCAAAACGTCTACTCGCATCCGCAGGCGCTGTCTCAGTGCAGTGACTTCCTGGATGCACGTCACCTGCATCCAAAGGATTTCAGCAACACTGCCACTGCCGCAAAAATGGTGGCGGAATCGGGCGATACCACGATCGCTGCGATCTGCTCTGAAGAATGCGCCAAGCACAATCATCTGGAAATTCTGGCATCCCGCATTTCCAATGTTGTACCGAATTTCACACAGTTTATCTGCATCACCAAGGATATGGAAGTGGCAGAGGACGCATCTGTCATCTCCGTCATGCTCTCCATCCCGAACGAACCCGGCAGTCTGAGCCGTATTCTGAACAAGTTCTTCTTATACGGTCTGGATATGGTCAAGATCGAAAGCCGACCGATCCGGGACGGCAGTTTCGATGTTATCTTCCACATCGACTTCAAGGGAAATCTGAGAGACCGCAGCATTGCCGCTTTTCTGAACGACCTGTGCAAAAGCTGCCGGGATTTCAAGCTTTTGGGAAATGCGGTCGTGATGGCATAAGACAGCACATCATTGCCAACTGCAAGCAGCCTGCAAAAAAATGCAGGCTGCTTTTTTGATGCCGATATCACATTTTCGGTGTATCGCCACGCATCAGCGTAGAACGATATTCGGACTCCCGGAACTGTTTCGGTGTCACACCGACTTTTTTGGAAAACACCTGAATGAAATGGCTCTGCGAAGAAAATGCCAGCAGATTGGCGATCTCCGCATAGCTGCGCTCCGAAAACTGGAGCATCTGTTTCGCCGTCTGGATCTTCTGATCCAGGATGTAGTCATGCAGCGTACAGCCCATCTGTTCCCGGAAGAGCCGGGACAAATAGCTGGGATGCAGATGCACTTCCTCCGCCAGGTCTTCGGTGGTGATCTTCTCGTGCATATGCGCATAGATGTAATTTAGGCAAAGCGTAACCGGTTTGGAACAGACCGGCTTATTTTTGATCTGCTGCATCCGTTTTGCATAGTCCATGCACGCCGCATCGTGCAGTTCCTCCACCAGATCAATGGTAGTTACCTCGTCCACCTTGTGGATATAGAAGTCGCTCATCCGGTATGCCTGTTCTCCCGGCATTCCGCCCTCGATGCAGAAACGAGTTACCATTGCCAGAGAAATAATACAGTGATACCGAAAATTCTGCACCAAATCTGTGGAAAGTCTGGTTTTCATGGCAATGTGCCGGTATTGTCCGGACTTTAGATTTTTCTCAACGCTCGCCACATCGCCCTGCTGCACCTGGTTATAAAACACGAATTCCACCTCCGGCGGTTCGTGCTGTATAAAGTCCTCCTGCCGCTCCTGCTCTGCATTTTGCCATTCTGTTTCGATTTTTGTCATTTCAGTAATTCCCCCATTTGAAAATATGAAAAATACGCAAATTTTATTTTCCCACGAAATCTGTCCCAGAATCTTAACGGTCATATTTCTTTTGCATTCCGCAATTTTTTGACAAAACGAAAAGTGATATACCAAAAAGTTTTCTGCCGCATCCCACAGATTCCATAATGCTATACCAGAAAAAAGCAAGCAACATCCAGGAATTTTCCATTGGTTTGCCATTCCGGAAGATGTTCTTTCCTCTGTTGTAATATTATATCATATTTCTATAAAAAAAGCAAGTTTTTTGGTATCATTTTTTTGATATTCCTCGTAAAATGAAAATGCAGATAAATCTTGGGAGCAGTGTCCTATGGAATAATTTGGGCGATTCCAGCTGTTCCCGAAAGCTCCTGGTTCTATTTGAAACAAAAGGCTACTGCTGGAACATACTGCATACCGTATGAAAATATGTAGTACAGGCAATGAGACACAATATGTTCCAATCTATGTGACAGGAGGTCATCATCATGCGAATTTGGGAAGGTTTTCAGCATGGTATCAATTTTGGCGGATGGCTCTCGCAGGGAGAACATTCCGACAAACACTACGAAACATTTTTGACAGAAACCGACTTTGCAGTCGCTGCACGCTGGGGACTGGATCATGTCCGTATCCCGGTAGACTATGAACTGGTCGAAACGGAAGGCGGCATTCAAAAAGAAAGCGGATTTCAGTGGATCGCACAGTGCATTACATGGTGCAGAAAATATGGTCTGCACATGATCTTGGATCTGCACAAGACAGCCGGATACACCTTTGACGATCCGATCCACTCCGATGAATTTTTCACCAACCCGGCTTTGCAGGCTCGTTTCATTTCTCTGTGGCAGGAATTCGCAAAGCGCTACGGCAAGGATCACGATGTTGTGGCATTTGAACTGCTGAATGAAATTGTCAATGCAGAATCGGCAGAGTCATGGAACCGCATCGCCGCAAATGCAGTTGCTGCCATTCGTTCTGTGGCACAGAAAAACTACATTCTGATCGGCGGCATTCATCACAACGGCGCCGACGGCGTTCCCCTTCTGGATGCACCGGCAGACTCCAGGATCGTGTACAATTTCCACTGCTATGAGCCGATCGTCTTTACCCACCAGACAGCATCCTGGACAAAGGGAATGCCACGGAATTTCCACATCAAGTATCCGGATGATCTGGCAGCATACCGCCGTCATTCCGCTGCATTCAACAAGCAGTATATCGAGGCTTTTCTCCACGAAGGCATTCAGGATGTAGAGGAATCCTTCTTCGAGGCAAACTTTGCCCCGGCAATCGCAGCGGCTGAAAAGTACGATATTCCGCTGTACTGCGGCGAATATGGTGTAATCGACCAGGCGGATACGGAAAGTACACTGCACTGGTACCGCACCATCACATCCGTATTTGACAAGTATCACATCGGTCGTGCCGCATGGACATATAAGGGAATGGACTTCGGTCTGACGGATCCTCATATGAATCCCATTCTGCCCCAGGTACTGCCCCTATTGTAAGTAAATCATATCAAGTCAAGCTGTTCTATCCGCTGAAATGCCGGCAGGGCAGCTTTTTTGTTTCCCCGGAAATGCACACTTTACAAGCGGCAAAATTCGTGGTATAATATAGGCAGTACTATTTTATAAATAGTGTTGCTGAAAATGTACACAACAGACGATGGAGGTCCATATGGTAACAAACGACGGCACGATCATCAAAATCAAACACGATATCCTATGTGAGGTGGCAAAGCTGGTCTTTGCCGGAAAATTTGAAGAGGAAAAAGAAGAACTCCCCTACCGGATGATGCCCGGTCCGAAAGCAAAATACCGCTGCTGCGTCTATAAAGAGCGTGAGATCGTCCGTCAGCGCATCCGCCTGGCAGAGGGAAAATCACCGCAGGGTGCGCACAACAACCTTGTGGTACAGGTCGTGCAGGCTGCCTGTGAGGACTGTCCCATCTCCCGTTATGTCGTTACCGACAACTGCCAGAAGTGCATGGGCAAGGCCTGTCAGCAGTCCTGCAACTTCGGGGCAATTGATATTGGCCGCACCAGAGCGCACATTGATCCGCAGAAGTGCCGGGAATGCGGCAAATGTGCGGCAGCCTGTCCCTACAATGCCATTGCCGATCTGATTCGCCCATGTCGCCGGAGCTGTCCTGTTGGTGCGATCTCCATGGATGAAAACGGCATCTGTATCATAGATGAAAAGAAGTGCATCCAGTGCGGCAGATGTATTCACAGCTGCCCGTTCGGTGCAATCAGTTCCAAGTCCTGTGTGGTTGATGTCTGTCAGGCGATCGTTGAGAAAAAGCACGTCTATGCCATGTTTGCACCCTCCACAGAGGGACAGTTCGGTGAGGGCATTACATTTGAGAGCTGGCGCAATGCGCTGAAAGAAGTTGGCTTTACAGACCTGGTAGAGGTTGGACTGGGCGGCGATATGACTGCCTATGCCGAGGCGGAAGAATGGGCTGAGGCATATCGGGACGGCAAAAAGATGACCACGTCCTGCTGCCCCGGATTTGTCAATCTGATTCGTCTGCACTACCCGGATCTCCTGGATCATATCTCTACAACAGTTTCTCCGATGTGTGCTGTTTCCCGCTGGATCAAGTCAAAAGATCCGGAGGCGATCACCGTTTTTGTTGGTCCGTGCATTGCAAAGAAGAGCGAAGTTATTGACCAGAACGTCCCCGGCAGCGCTGATTATGCAATGACATACGGCGAGATCCGTGCCATCATTCGTGCAAAGGGCATAACGATCCATGAGGCAGAAGAGACCAACCAGCAGTCCAGCACCTTTGGCAAATGGTTTGGCAACAGCGGCGGCGTAACAGATGCTGTCCTGGAGGGCATGAAGGAACAGGGGATCACCGACGAAGTAAATGTAGAACGCTGCAACGGTACAGATGCCTGCAAGCGTGCGCTGCTGATGCTGAAAATGGGACGCTTTTCCGGCGACTTTATCGAGGGCATGGCGTGCGACGGCGGCTGCGTCGGTGGTCCGAGCCGTCACGGCGAAGTGAACAAGTTCAAGCGTGCCAGAGAAAACATGATAAAGAAGGCGGACAAGCGGAACATTCACGAAAACTTGGAAAAGCTGGGGGCAGAAAAGATTCCCATGCACCGCAGCGGCTGGACAGAAAATAAATAAAACAGCAACTTAACAGAAAGCAAAACAGCTCCATGCAAGCGGCATTGTACCGCCGGACATGGAGCTGTTTTTGTATTTTTCAGCGTTTATGTCACGAATTCGCCTGATTCTTCCGATATGCCAGATAGCTTTCCAGAATGATGGTAGCTGCAACGGCATCTACTACCGCCTTCCGCTTTTTTCCCCTGGTGTTTGTGACATTCAGGTAGGAATGCGCCGAAACAGTTGTACAGCGTTCGTCCCACATGACAACCGGAATACCGGTCATTTCTTTCAGACCGTCTCCGAATTTCTGGCACAGTTCTGCACGTTCGCCGACTGTACCGTTCATATTCTTCGGATAGCCGACCACGAGAAGTTCTGCACGGTGTTCCTTTGCCAGAGCGGCAACCTTTTCCTGGCACTGTGTGAAATCCTTTTCCGAAACCACACACACCGGAGATGCCAGCATTTCGCCCTTATCACAAATGGCAAGCCCTGTCCGGGCATCGCCAAAGTCTACGCCCATAATAATCATAAGATGTTTTCCTCACTTACCACGGCTGCACTGTACCGATGATTTCCTGTACCGATGCAATATTGTGAGAATCCAGCCAGTCGTTCATCTCGTCCACAATGCGTACCGGTGCATAGGGATCTGTGAAGATCGCTGCGCCGACCTGCACTGCGCTTGCGCCTGCCATCATCATTTCAATAGCATCTGCACCGCTGGATACGCCGCCCATACCGATTACCGGAATGGAAACCGCCTGGGCGGTCTGCCATACCATACGCACTGCAATGGGGAAAACTGCCGGGCCGGACATTCCGCCCACGTTATTGCGCAGGATGGGACGGCGGTTTTCGATATTGATGCGCATTCCGAGCAGCGTGTTAATCAGCGAAACTGCATCTGCTCCGGCAGATTCCACTGCCTTTGCAATATCGGTAATGCTGGTAACATTCGGAGAAAGCTTGACGATCAGCGGCTTTTTGGTCGCTTTCCGCACTGCCGCAGTAATCATTTCCGCACTGTCACAGTGTACGCCGAATGCTGCGCCGCCTTTCTTGACGTTCGGACAGGAGATATTCAGCTCGATCATATGCACGTCAGTCTCATCCAGCTTTTCCGCAATGGAAACACACTCGTCAATGGTAGAGCCTGCAATATTTGCCAGGATCACCGTGTCCTTTGTGAGCAGGTTCGACAGTTCCCGTTCCAGAAACGCATCAATGCCCGGATTTTGCAGACCTACCGAATTCAGCATTCCGCTGGGTGTTTCAGCAATACGAGGCGCCGGATTGCCCGGACGGGGCTGACCAGTAGTGCCTTTGGTTGCAATGCCGCCCAGTTTGGAGAGCGGGAACAGCTTTTCGTATTCCCTGCCGTAGCCGAACACGCCGGATGCAGGGATGATGGGATTTTTGAACGCAACGCCTGCAACTTCAACTGCTAAATTTGCCATTACCAAACAACCTCCTCTGCCGGGAATACCGGGCCGTCCTTGCAGACATGACCCATCACGGATTTACCTTCCTTTTCCAGCTGGCAGGCACAGACAAGACACGCACCGATGCCGCAGCCCATACGCTCTTCCATGGAAACCTCACAGCGCACGCCGTATTCCTTGGCAGCAGCTGCTACGAATTTCAGCATGGGGCGAGGACCACAGGCATAGACCATATCTACACCGCCGCCGGAAAGCTGCTCTTTCAGCGGTTCTGTCACCAGGGCGTGTCTGCCGGCAGTGCCGTCATCAGTACAGAGAATGGTCTCTGCACCAGATGCGTGGAATGCGTCCTGCAATGTGACAATGTTTGCCGAACGGAAACCGCAGATCGCTGTGGCACGTGCGCCGTATATCTGCGCCAGGGACAGCATAGGCGGATTACCGATGCCGCCGCCGACAACGACAACGTGTTTTGCATCCGGCAAAATGGTGAATCCATGGCCGAGCGGTCCCAGAATGTCCAGATTTTCGCCCACACGCACATTGGCAAGGGCATCTGTGCCGCTGCCCTTCACTTCAAACACAATGGTCAGCGTTCCGGCGCTCTTGTTGATCTCACAGATAGAGATGGGACGGCGCAGGGTACAGCCTGTGGGAAGCAGATGCACAAACTGTCCCGGCTCTGCCTTCTGTGCGATAGAACGGCACTGCAATACCATACGATAAATATTCTTTGCAAGCGCCTGTTTTTCCAGCACCGGCGCAAGCATCTGTTCATATGCCATGAGTTTTTCTCCTTTCAAGCAAAAATGGCGGGCGGGAAATCTCCCCGTCCGCCACGGTTTGCGTGATTTTCAAATTATATTCCGCTGTCAGATCTTGGTGATGTCTACCATTTCTACATCATCAATGCTGCGGCCGGATTCCAGCACGTTTGCCAGAGCCTTTGCCGTGTCGATCGCTGTCAGACAGCAGATCGAACGCTCTACCGACTTACGGCGCATCTTTACGCTGTCTCTTGCCGGGAGACGACCCTTTGCAGAGGTAGAGATCATATAGTGGATCTTACCGCTTTCCAGCAGTGTAATGGTATTCGGTTCGCCGTCAGAGATCTTCTTGACCAGGTTAGTGGCGATCATGTTGTGATTCAGCACAGCCGCTGTACCGCTTGTACCGTACAGTTCAAAGCCCATGCGAGCCAGCTTGTCTGCGATCTCAATGATTTCCTGCTTATCGCTGTCACGGACAGAGATCAGCACGCCGCCTTCCTTTTTCAGATCATAGCCGGCTGCAATCAAACCCTTGAGCAGTGCATCTTCCAGGTTGGTTGCAATGCCCAGGCACTCACCTGTGGACTTCATTTCCGGTCCGAGCATGGTGTCTACGTCCTGGAGCTTTTCAAAGCTGAATACCGGAACCTTGACTGCAACATACTTACCCTTCGGATACAGACCGGACTTGTAGCCCAGACTCTGGAGTGTTTCTCCCAGCATGATCTTGGTTGCGATATCAACCATAGGAATGCCGGTAACCTTACTGATATACGGTACAGTACGGGAAGAACGAGGGTTTACTTCGATTACATAAACTTCGTTATTGTATACCACGTACTGAATGTTAATCAGACCAACAGCGTGGAGTTCCTTCGCCAGCAGACCAGTATAGCGAACGATGGTATCTGTGATCTTTTCGCTGAGGTTCTGTGCCGGATAGATGGAAATGGAGTCACCGGAGTGAACACCGGCACGCTCTACGTGTTCCATGATACCCGGAATGAGGAAGTCCTTACCGTCGCAGATGGCGTCAACTTCCACCTCAGTACCCATCATATATTTGTCGATCAGCACCGGATTTTCGATCATATGGCTGGTGATGATTGCCATATATTCTTCGATATCCTTATCCGAATGCGCAATAATCATATTCTGACCGCCCAGAACGTAAGACGGACGCATCAGAACCGGATAGCCCAGGTCGTTGGCAGCCTTGAGTGCCTCTTCGGTTGTCATGACAGTCTCGCCGGCAGGACGAGGAATGCCGCATCTGCCCAGCAGCTCATCGAAACGCTCTCTGTCTTCGGCAGCGTCGATATCATCTGCGGAAGTACCCAGGATATTGACACCCATATCTGCCAGGTAGCGTGTCAGCTTGATGGCAGTCTGTCCGCCGAACTGTACCACTACGCCGTACGGCTTTTCGGTGTTGATGATATTGGCAACGTCTTCCTTGGTCAGCGGATCGAAGTACAGACGGTCGCCGGTATCGAAGTCTGTGGAAACGGTCTCCGGGTTGTTGTTGCAGATGATTGCCTCACAGCTCATCTCTTTCAGTGTCCATACACAGTGTACCGAACAGTAGTCGAACTCGATACCCTGTCCGATACGGATCGGACCGGAACCGAATACGATAATCTTTTTCTTGTCGCTGTGCTGACGTTCGATGAACTCTTCTGCTTCGTTTTCGTCGTCATAGGTAGAATAGAAGTACGGTGTCTCTGCCTTGAACTCGCCTGCGCAGGTATCAACCATCTTATAAACGGCATGGCGGTGCATCGGGCATTTCTGACCGGAAATACGCTCAATGGTGGCATCCAGATAGCCGTACTGCTTTGCCAGCAGGTACAGATCTTCGGTCAGCGGCTTGGCAGCCATTTCCCGTTCCAGTTCGATCAGATTCATCAGCTTGTTTAGGAACCAGCAGTCTACCATAGTCAGCTCGTGCAGTTCTTCCACGGTCTTGCCACGTTTCATTGCCTCATACAGCTGGAATGCACGCTCATCGTCTACGACCTGGAGACGCTCCATAATTTCATCCAGAGACATCTTCTCATACTTTTTCATATTCATGGAGTCTACGCCCAGTTCTGTGGAACGGACAGCCTTCATGATCGCCTCTTCAAAGCTGGTGCCGATCGCCATAACTTCACCGGTAGCCTTCATCTGTGTACCCAGTGTACGCTTTGCATAGACGAACTTATCGAACGCCCACTTCGGGTACTTGACAACCACATAGTCCAGCGCCGGTTCAAAGCAGGCATAGGTCTTTCCGGTAACCTGGTTTACGATCTCGTCCAGTGTATAGCCGATGGCGATTCTTGCAGCCACCTTTGCAATCGGGTAACCGGTTGCCTTGGATGCCAGTGCGGAAGAACGGGACACACGAGGGTTAACCTCGATAACTGCATACTCCATGCTGGTGGGATGCAGCGCAAACTGACAGTTACAGCCGCCTTCTACCTTCAGTTCGGAAATAATGTTGATGGCAGCGGTACGCAGCATCTGATATTCCCGGTCAGTCAGCGTCACAGTCGGAGCGATAACGATGCTGTCACCGGTGTGTACGCCAACCGGGTCAAAGTTTTCCATGGAGCAGACGGTGATAACATTGCCCTTGCGGTCACGGATTACTTCGAACTCGATTTCTTTCCAGCCGCTGATGCACTTTTCGATCAGAACCTGTGTGATCGGAGACAGACGCAGACCGTTCTTGGTGATGTCACGCAGCATTTCTTCGTTATCGGCAATACCGCCGCCAGTGCCGCCCAGAGTGAATGCCGGACGCACGATAACCGGATAGCCGATGGTCTTTGCGAAATCTACAGCGTCTTCGATGGTCTCTACGACCTTGGACGGGATGCACGGCTGGTTGATCTTTTCCATGGTGTCCTTGAACGCCTGGCGATCCTCTGCCTTATGAATGGTCAGTGGATCTGCACCCAGCAGCTTGACGCCGTTTGCCTCCAGAAAGCCCTCTTCTGCCAGCTGCATGGAAAGGGTCAGACCAGTCTGACCGCCCATGGTGGACAGCAGGCTGTCCGGCTTTTCGATCTGGATGATGCGCTTTACCACATCCAGGGTCAGCGGTTCGATATATACCTTGTCTGCCATTGCCTTATCGGTCATGATGGTAGCCGGATTCGAGTTGATGAGGACAACTTCCAGACCTTCCTGTTTCAGCGCACGGCAAGCCTGTGTTCCTGCGTAGTCAAACTCAGCAGCCTGTCCGATGATGATCGGACCGGAGCCGATGACGAGAACCTTTTTAATATCACTTCTCAATGGCATAACTTACTTCTTCTCCTTTTCCATCACAGCAACGAATTCATCGAACAAATATGCCGTATCCAGCGGACCGCCGTGTGCCTCCGGGTGGAACTGCACTGTAAAGGCATTGATCTTATGATAGCGGATGCCCTCACAGGTTTTATCATTGGCATTGATATGAGAAACTGTACCGATCTCCGGATCCAGGCTCTCACCCACAACTGCATAGCCGTGGTTCTGGCTGGTAACATAAGTGCGATGGCTGTTCAAGTCAATAACCGGCTGGTTTGCGCCACGGTGACCATACTTGAGCTTTTCTGTCCGACATCCCTGAGAAAGTGCCAGCAGCTGGTGTCCCAGGCAAATACCGAAAATCGGAATGCCCAGCTTTGCGATCTCGCCCACGTTGTCGATGATCGCCTGGTTTTCAGACGGGTCTCCAGGACCATTGGAAAGCATAATGCCATCGATGTGCATTGCTTTCAGTTCCTCTGCGCTGGTGGTTGCCGGAAGTACGACAACTTCGCAGCCACGCTTCACCAGTTCATTCCGGATGTTGCGCTTATAGCCGAAATCGTACAGTGCCACCTTATACTTCGGTGTGCCTTCGCTGTAGGTTCTGGGTTCTGTACCGGTTACGCTGACAACAGCGTTCTTGATGGTGTACTTGCGAACCTGTTCCAGCAGTTCCTCTTTCTTGGCGTAAACATCTTCTGTGGTAATCACGCCATTCATAACGCCGACCTCACGGATGATCCGGGTCAGCTTACGGGTATCAATATTATAGATACCTACAATGTTCTGCTCCTTGAGGAAACCGTCAATGTCGCCCTCCATACGGAAGTTCGACGGTGTGTTGCACCATTCCCGGACAATGTAGCCGTGAATATAGGACTGTGCAGACTCGCTGTCTGCTGCATTCACACCATAGTTTCCGATCAGCGGAAACGTCTGTGTCACCAGCTGTCCATAATAACTGGGATCGGTCAGTGTCTCCTGATATGCGGTCATACCCGTTGTAAATACGACCTCACCGATTGCAGTTCCTTTGACACCAAAATGCAAGCCCTCGAAAATTGTTCCGTCTGCCAGAAGCAGATAGGCTTTATCGCCTCGTTCCAATAATGACATGACACCAGTCCTTTCCAACCTGAATAAATTTATAGATATGCGGTGATATCATCACGCATACGGATTGCTTCTCTTCTCGCTGCCTCTGCAAATGCAGTCTCCGGGCAGTTTCCTTCCTTCTTCCATGCACACATGATAGCACGGGAAGAGTTTACGATCGCACCTCTGCCGTTTTTATCAAATGCACCGGCAACACCCTGTGCGCCGCCGCCCTGTGCGCCGTATCCCGGCACCAGGAACATGGTGTGCGGCAGTTTCTGACGCAGTTCAGCCAGCTGTTCCGGATAGGTTGCGCCTACAACTGCGCCGACAGCGGAATAGCCGTAGGCACCGATCTGCTTGCTGCCCCAGGATTCGCACATTTCACCCATGATCTCATAGACCGGCTTGCCGTCGATCTGTCTGTCCTGGAGTTCTCCGCTGGACGGATTCGAGGTCTTTGCCAGAACAAAGATGCCCTTGTCATACTTTTCGCACACGTCCAGCAGCGGCTGAATGCCGTCTGTTCCCAGATAGCCGTTTACGGTCAGTGCGTCTGCGCCAAAGGCTTCCAGCTCTACGCCGTCTACCTCTGTCTTGCCCAGGTGTGCAGTTGCATATGCAGTCATAGTTGCGCCGATGTCGTTGCGCTTGCCGTCTGTCATGACAAACATTCCCTTGCTCTGCGCATAGCGGATAGTCTCTGCCAGTGTGCGGACACCCTCCCAGCCGTACATTTCATAGTAAGCCGCTTGAGGCTTGATTGCCGGGACAACATCACACAGTGCATCGATCAGTGCCTTATTGAACTGAAGGATCGCATCTGCTGCTGCCTCCAGGGTGTGTCCATACTTGACAAAGCTGGCATCCCGGATGTACTGCGGCACATATTCCAGACGGGGATCCAGTCCGGCTACGGACGGATTGTGCAGTTCATCAATCCGCTGAATCAGTCTATCAAAAGCCATTTGCATCTATTCCTTTCCCTTGACAAATCCACTGTTACTTGCGGTTTGCCATATATTCTGTATCTTGATAGCGAATCACGCCGTCTGTGATGGTATACACCGGTTTTCCCACCAGTGTCTTGCCTTTCCAGATCACGTTCTTCGCTTTGGAGTGCATTTTTTCCGGATCAACTATCCAGTGATAGTCCAGATCGACCAGAGTAATATCTGCCGGCTCGCCCACTGCAAGCTTATGCTGCGGCAGACCCAGAATCCGTCTCGGATTCTCTGCCATTTTCTCGACCAGCTGGGGCAGTGTCAGCATTCCGGCGTGTACCAGCTTCAGCGATGCCGCCAGAGAGGTTTCCATTCCGATCACACCGTTCGGGGCATGATAGAAGTCTGCCTTTTCTTCCGGCGCATGAGGTGCATGGTCTGTCACAATGCAGTCAATTGTACCGTCCAGCACGCCCTCCAGCACAGCCTTGCGGTCTTTTTCCGTCCGGAGCGGCGGATTCATCCGATAGTCTGCATCGCCGCTGAGTACGGCATCTTCCGTCATGAGGAAGTAGTGCGGACAGGTCTCACAAGTCACCTTTACGCCCTGTGCCTTGGCATGGCGGATGATCTCCACGCTGCCGTAGGTGCTGACGTGTGCAATGTGAATCGGCACATTCGCCGATGCTGCCAGAATGATCTCACGGGCTGTGATATAGTCCTCGGATGCACGGTCCATACCCTTTACGCCCAGTGTTTCCGATGCCTTGCCACGATTTACGATGCCGCCGTCAATAATGGACAGATCCTCGCAGTGAGAGATCACCGGGATGCCCAGTTCTGCTGCCTGGATCAATGCCTTGCGCATAGTCTCAGCGCATTCCACCGGTCTGCCGTCATCGGAAATGGCGCAGATGCCTGCCTCTTTCAGAGCGGCATAATCGCACATTTCTTCGCCTTTCAGTCCCTTGGTAATGCAGCCCACCGGGTGTACCTCTACGCCGGTATGGGATGCCTTTTCGCAGATATACCGAACGGTATCCACGCTGTCGATCGCCGGTGTGGTATTGGGCATACACGCTACGCCGGTAACGCCGCCGGCAAGTGCCGCAGCTGCGCCGGTGAAGATGTCCTCTTTATGGGTCTGACCCGGATCACGGAGGTGAACGTGCATATCAAACAAGCCCGGCAGTGCCGTCAGACGGGAACCGTCGATCGTCAGCCCTGCCGCATCCGGCAAGTCCCTGCCAAACTTTGCGATCACGCCGTCCTGAATCAGCATATCGCATCTCGGCATCACGTCGCCCTGTACGACCTGCACATTGCGAATCAAAATGGTCTGTTTCATTCTTTCCTCATTTCTGCATCGGTGTTCTGATAAATCACAACACAATCTGTTCCGTCTATCTCCTGCACAGAGACCTGTACCGTCTCGCTCTGCGCTGTGGGAACATTTTTCCCGATATAATCCGGACGGATCGGAAGTTCACGATGGCCACGATCCACCAGCACGGCAAGCTGCATACACTGGGGTCTGCCGATCGCCAGAATGGCATCAATGGCAGCCCGGCAGCTCCGTCCCGTGTACAAAACATCGTCCACGATCACCACACGCTTATCCTGTACCGGAAAATGAATGGTACTCCGGGCAGTGTGGGTGGCATCGGCGATGCGGTCATCCCGAAACGGCGTGATGTCCAGTGCGCCAAATTCTACTTCGACCTGTTCCAGTTCGTAAATTTTCCGGGCAATCCGTTCCGCAAGCACAACGCCACGGGACAGAATGCCCACGATACATAGATTTTCTGCACCACGATTGCGTTCCAGAATCTCATATGTGATCCGGGCAACCGCACGGCGCATGGCATTTTCGTCCATGATGACTGCTTTCTGTTCCATACACACCTCCCGATCTCCGCAGTAACCCCTGTCTGCACATGGCAGCAGGTTCAAAAAAAGCACTCACCCGTTTTTGACAGGCAAGCGCTTACACCTTTTGCATCCAGCGAATGCAAAAGAATCATATCCGATTGATGAAACGCCTTGTCAACCTCACGGGATCAACTTAAAGGAACCGCTCATAAGCATATCCGCAGACATACTTCTTGATTGATATTAGTATACCACACTTTCCGGTGCTTGTCCAGTGTTTTTTTACAATTTCCGAAAAGTTTACACTTTTTCTTCCCCGGAACTGTCCTTCTCGGAAAGACAGTTGCTGAGCGCCACCAGCTGTTCCATGGTCAGATTCTCCATGCGGACTGTTTCGGACAGCCCCAGTTCCCGCAGCGCGTCCAGCAAAACCGGCTTTTCGTAGTGCATGGTTGCCGAAAGCGCATTCACCAGCGTCTTTCTGCGCTGGGAAAAACCGTTTTTCAGCATGGCGAAAAAGTGTTTCGGATGTTTCGTATCCGCTGCATAGCGCTTCTGCACATCAATGCGGATGACGGCGGAATCCACATTCGGCGGCGGCAGAAAGCTGTCTCTTGGCACGGTAAAGAGCATTTCCACAGTGCCGTAGTAGTTCACTGCCGCTGTGATCGCACCGGAATTTCGTGTTCCCACCGGTGCCTGCAATTTCTCAGCAACTTCTTTCTGCACCATGATGGTAATGGAGTCGATGGGCGCACCGCTTTCCAGCAGGTGCATCAGAATCGGCGTGGTGATGTAGTACGGCAGATTTGCGCAGACTGCAACGTGCATTCCGGGAAATTCCTGCTCCAGCAGCTGCGGCACATCAAACTGCAGAATGTCTCCCTGGAGAATGTGAAGGTTGTCGAACTCGCCGACTGTCTCTTCCAGGATCGGCAGGAGACGCTGATCCAGTTCCACAGAGGTAACTTTTTCCGCACGCAGCGCCAGCTGCTGAGTCAGTGTGCCGATGCCGGGTCCGATCTCCAGCACGCCAAATCCCGGCGCAGCGTTTCCCTCTTCGGCGATGCGTGGGCAGACAGACGGGTCAACCAGAAAGTTCTGTCCCAGTTTCTTGGAAAAGTGGAATCCGTGACGGCTCAGAATCGACCGGACTGTTTTCATATCTGTTAAATTTATCATCATGGTTTTACCTCAATACTTTTTTGAAAATGCGTACTGTACAGATAACACTCTTTGACCGGCATTCCTGTGATGCACTGCAGTGCGCCGCAGTAAAGCATCAGCTGTTCCCGGTAGCTGTCCACCAGCACATCCGGCGAAGAAACGGTATCTGTTTTATAATCCACCAGCACAAAGTGATCTCCTTCCTGGAATGCCAGGTCGATGATGCCTTTCAGAATGCTGTCCGAGTTTTCATAGCGCCGCAGGATCGCCGCCGTCTCCGGATATGCACTCAGATCATGGCACTGCACCAGGAATTTTTGTTCCCGGAGAACACGTTTCGAGCGGCAGAGACGGCGGTACAGGTCGTCCCGGAAAAACGCCGCCGGGATCTCCGGCTTTACAGCTGCCGCCTGTTCCGGGGTGAGAAAGCCATAGGTTTGCAGACGCTGGATCTCTGCCGGGACATCAGCCTGCGCTTTGCGGAAATCCGCATACTGGAAAAAGGTGTGGATCGCCGTACCACGCTCTGCACCGGTCAGATGACCCTCCTGCAAGCGGAAATCCGGACGTTTCCAGACGGGCGCACGTTTTTGGTGTGCCTCCTGGAGTGCGGAAACACTCAGCAGGGACTGTCTGCCGCAATCCGGTGAAGTATACTGAAAGGCAGTGATTTTTTTCAAGTCTTTCAGCGTATCCGCATCCGGCTGGATAACCGCCTGTTCCGGCAGTGTGTCGCTCTTTGTTACCGGCGGCAAAGAAAATTCATAGTGGATTTGCAGTTTTTCGCTCCACGCCGGTGTGTTCCAGCACTGCGGCGGCAGATTGATCTCTCTCGCCAGTACTGCATCATGCCGCAGCACCAGGCACATCCAGACCCAGTGCGCCATAGAACCGGCGTTCTGCACTGTCAGCGGCGGCAGTGTGCCGTCCGGGAGAATCAGTGTGCTGTACTGTGCCAGGTAATCGGTCGTTCTGGTCCGCACTTTTTTCAGATTCAGCGGCAGGAACAGCTGCTGCTTGGCTCGTGTCATGGCAACATAGAGCAGCCGCAGTTCCTCGCTCCTGGAAGCGTTTCGGTTCTCCTGTTCCAGGACAGCAAAAGGCATGGTCTTTGCACGGGTGTAATTTTCCGGGTTCTTGATGCAGAACCCGACCAGTCCCTTTTCGGAGAACACCGCATTTTTCCGGCTGTCCTCGGTGGAAAACGGAGATTCCAGCTTGCCCAGGAATACAAAGGGATATTCCAGTCCTTTGGAACGGTGCATGGTTTTTACGGCAACAGCGTTTTCCACCCCTGCGGTCAGCGAAGTCTGCTGAAAATCGTTTCCGCTGTCCAGCAGCCAGTCGATATACCGCAGGAAACCGGATACTCCATTGTGTGCCGCATCCGTGTTCTCCTCGTACTGTTTGGCATATTGCAGCAGCAGGTGCAGATTGGCACGCTTTCGGTCGCCGTCCTTTGTCAGCTGCATGACAGACAAAAAGTCTGTGGTATCGTAGATCCGGCGAATCAGCGCCTCCAGTGTCATCATGCCGGACGACTGCCGCAGCTTTTGCAGAGTATCATACAGCTGGCGGCATTTCTGCACCAGAACATCGTCCAGCTGCACCGGTTCGGCGGATTCCGTTACACCGATTGCCATGCAGACCGCACTGTAAAGGCTGGTCTTTTTTCCAAGCATCCGTATCCGCATCAGATCTTCCGGCGTAAACCAGAACATCGGGGAAAGCATGATTGCCGCAAGCGAGGTGTCCAATGTGGGATTGTCCAGCACACGCAGCATATCCAGCAGCAGCCCCACTTCCCGTGCTTTTAGATAACCGGTTTCGTCCGGACTCTGCACCGGGATGCCTGCCTGCTCCAGCGCATGAGCAAAGCTGGTACACATGGGGTTCGTCCGCAGCAGGATGCAGAAATCCCTGTACTGGCAGGGACGTGTGGCATGGTCTTTCTGTGCAACTGGCACTCCGGCAACGATCATTTCCTGGATCTTTCCGATCACATATGCGATCTGCACATCGGTGTCCGCATCGTCCTCGGGCGTCAGAACTGCCACTGTGACTTTCTGCTGTTCCTCCGGCAGAATTTCGGTAATATCCGTGCCGGGATAGAGCGCCTCAGCATCGGTGTATGCCACATCGCCGCAGGTATCTGACATCAGACTGCCGCAGACAAAGTTGACAAAATCCAGCACAGCCGGAACACTGCGGAAGTTCCGGTTCAGCACAATGTGCCGGCAGACGCTGGTTTCGGTTCCGGCAGACGAAATGGCGTGGACAAAGTTCTGGGGATTTGCCAGACGGAAACGATAAATCGACTGCTTGACATCGCCGACGAGAAAAACATTGTCGCCGTAGCGAAGCGTCCCGGTCTCCGGCTCGATGCAGTTCCGGGAGAGCAGCTTGAAAATATCATCCTGCTTATTGTTGGAATCCTGGTATTCGTCGATCATGATGAGCTGGTAATACGCCTGTAATTCTTTTGCCAGCGCAGAGGGCTGAATTGTTCCTTCCGGTGAGAGTTCTGCCAGAAGTTCCAGCGCCATCCGCTCTGCATCGTCAAACGCCAGGGCATTTTGCTGCACTTTTTGCTGCCAAATCTCTGCCGTCAGCTGTTCTTCCAGTTCCAACAGCAGCGGCATCAGCTGTGCGTGCTGTACCAGGTCGCCTGCCTCATAAGGGTACACTGCCTCAAGAAGTGCAGCGATTTCCTTTTCCAGTGCAGTGTACTGCTCCCGCAGCTTTTTGACACGTTCGAACGCCTCCAGGTCTGTCATTGCCTTTTTCTTACGTGGAAAATTACCCCGGTTCTGGTTTTTTTCCTGGATGGGCGCAAGAATCTTTTCCGCATCCGGTTCCTGCTGACGCAGCATTTGCAGCACCTTTTCCAGGCAGCGAACATCTGTCTCGACCCAGGGCAGGACATTGTTGTCCGGCACGGAATCGTACACGACAGCTGCCAGGTCTGCCGCCTCGTTTGCCAGGCGCACGGCAGTCTCGGCACGCCGTTCCAGCTGTGCCAGAAACGCCCTATGGTATGCAGAATCGGACAGCGGCTGGTTCAGTTCCTCCAGCACCTGTTTTGTCCACTGCTCCCGGAACGGCACAGAGCCAAGAAAGCTGTGCAGTTCCAGCAGCAGTTCTTCCAGCGGCTTGTCATTTTTCTCGCAAAAGCAGTTCCACAGCAGCTGCATTTCTTCCTGCCGTTCAGCGTGCCAGCGATTCAGCACGGTATCGGCTGCTTTGGAGGCGATCAGCTTTGCCTCTGTCTCGTTGAGGATGCGGAATCCGGCAGTGATTCCCTGCTCGGTCAGATTGTCCCGGATCAAATCAAAACAAAAGGAACTGATCGTACAGATATGCGCATTTTGCAGACGCACCTGCTGCTGATAGAGCCACTGGTTTTCCGGCTGTTTTTGCAGCTGGTCGTCCAGCGCCTGGTACAGACGGGAGCGCATCTCTGCCGCCGCATCGTTGGTGAATGTTACAACGATCATCCGGTCAGCCGGGACACGGTGTTCTGGCGTTTCGTCCTCCAGAATCCGCAGCAGACGCTCTACCAAAACAGAAGTTTTTCCGCTGCCCGCCGCCGCAGAAACGATCAGGCCGCAGTCTCTGGTTGTGATTGCCTCACTTTGCTGTTCTGTCCATGCCATCAGTTGTTCTCCTCCTCTGCCAGTTCTTCCAGGATCTCCATCATCTTTTTCTCCTGCATTCTGCTGTCTCCGTATGGTATGCGCTGGCGGCAAAGTTCTGAATTGCCGCAGATGTTGGAAAAAGCGCAGAATTTGCACGGGTCTTCCTTTGGCAGTTCCAGGGGCAGCGCATCGATCTCACCGTGATACACACGCTCCGCCATATCCACCAGCTGTTCCAGCACATATTTCCGCAGATTTCGCATTTGCTCCTGCGTGAGAAATGTTCCCTTTTTGGTGTCCAGTTCTCCTTTGGCATCCAGCTTTCCAGGAACGTAAATACCCTCGCCGTTCTGTTCCATCAGCGTCAGCAGGTGCGCATCCCGGAGCAGCACGCCATTCATCTGGTAAGTCTCGTTCCGCTTTTTCTCCGGCGTTTTCGATGCACCCCGTTTCTGGTCGCTTTTCACCTTGCCAGCCGGAAGATACAGTACACCAGCCGGCTGGGCATCGGACAGCGCCGTTCCCTCCGACAAAATGGAAAACAGATAAATCAGCATCTGCATATCCAGACCATAGAGCAGATGCCCCAGCGAAAAGACCTTTTCCCCTGTCTTATAGTCCACCACACGCACCCATTTCTGTGCGCCGTCCCGGCAGATATCCACACGGTCGATCTTTCCGATAAGCCGCACGGTATGTCCGTCTCTGGTTTTGAGGCAGATCGGCGGAAAATCCGGATTGCCGGGTGTGATCTGAAGTTCCGTGCAATAGGGAGAAAAGGCAGACTGCCGGAACTCATCCTGCAGATGCAGCAGAACCGGCAGCACGTCAGACACCGCATGGTGATACATCGCCTGTTCCCGTCCGCTCTTGGAAAAATCACCGCCCATGTTTTCCTGCCAGTAAGCTGCCGCATTTTTCCGGATCTCCTGTTTCAGCTCTTCCGGCGACAGCGCCAGAAAGTGTTCCTTGTCATACTGCCGAAGAATCTGCTCCAGGCAAAAATGCACCATGCTGCCGCTGTTTGCGCCGGTCATCTGCATTTTCTGCCGCTGGTACAGCCGGAGAATGTCGTTGCAGTAATACAAAAACGGACACTTCTGATAGCGCTCCAGCGCCGATGCGGAAAGCTGCATGGTATCGCCCAGGTAATGCCCCACCAATGCGGTATCCGCAATGGAAAACAGCGGTTCGTTTTCGTCGTGCCGCACGGTAAACCGGGTCAATCCTTCCAGGCGCTGGGCATAGACCGGGTCATCCCACAGCAATGCGCCCACGCTAGCAGTATCCGCAGACTGCTCGGCATAATTCTGCACATACTGATAATATGCCGCATGAAGTGTAGCGCTGTAATAGGAAGTTCCCAGTGAGGAGCAGGACTGCCGCAGTGTCTCAGCGCCGGGAAACATCCGCTGCATCTGTGCCGTGACCGCAGAGGGATAGCACTTCTGCTGTGTCACCGTCACCTGGGGGTAGGTCAGATACAGCGCATGGGATGCGGAGGACAGCAGCTTATACGCCGCCAGTCTTGCATCTGCCATCTGGCTCTCCTTGGACTTTGCCACCGGAAGTTCCATTTCTTCCAGAGTCTGACAGTCACGGTCGGAGAAAACTGCACTGCCGCCGGGAAACGCCGGGAATGCACCTTCGCAGACACCCAGCAGGAACACGATTTTCGGCGCATTCAGCCGGGCAGTGCTGCCCTGTGAAATCAGTATGGCATCCAGCGTCCGGGGCGGTGTTGCACGCTGGATGCTGCTGGTCAGAGATGACAGAATCGCACAGAACTCGGGCAGTTCCAGTTCCCATTCCTGGTAGAGCAGTGTCAGATGTTCCAGGATCTCTACGAAACTGTTCCAGACCAGCGCCCATTCCTCCTGGGTCTGCATCCGCTGTTCTTCCTCAGCGATTGCCATAAGCTGCTGATTCAGCTGTTCCTCGATCTCCTGTTCTGTCAGAAAATCGTACAGCAGCCGGCAGAATTCTGCACCGGTATGGAAACCACGCAGCTTTTCCCGGAGGGACTGCAAGGGCGACAACAGCTTTTTCCGGACGCTTTCCGCATCCTCGCAGCTGCCGCCAGTAAACGCTGTGTTCCAGGTCTTTCCCTCGATTTGCCAGGTGTAGCAGTAATTTTCCAGCACAGCGATCTCTTCCGGCGTACAGGAAGTCATGCCCGTTTTTCCCAGGCGCAGCAGCAGTTCTGTGTCCGGCTTTGTGTTTTGCAGCAGTCCCAGGAGTGTATGCAGATACACCAGAAACGGCGTATAGCACATGGATTCCTTTTCGTCCATATAATACGGCAGTGCATAGCGTTCCATTGCCGTTTCCAGAATACTCTTATAATCGGACATCTGGTTGGACAGGACGGCAACATCCCGGCAGCGCAGTGCAGTATCCTGCGCCAGCATCCGCCGGATCGTGGCACAGACATAGTTTGCCTCTTCTTCCGGAGACTGCGCCTCCAGAATGTGCAGGTGGGGCGCATCTCCTGTAAAGGGCAGCGTATTCCGGAAAATGTGCTGGTTCAGCCACCGCAGTTCCTCCGACTGGAATCGGTAAGGCGTTTCGCAGCGCTCTGTTTCCACGGAAATATGCAGCTTTGCCGCCAGCTGCTTCAGGCGCAGCATTGTTCCCTGCACTGTTTCAAACAGGGAAAACGGTGCAGCAGACGTGCTGTCAATACGCAGGGCGATGTACACATCTTTGCAGGAAGAGAGCAGCACATCCAGCATTGCATACTCGTCCTCGGTAAAACTTTCGAATTCGTCCAGACAGACAACATCGCCCAGAAAAGCATCCTGTCCGTTTGCAATGACAGCAGTCTCGGTCAGATCGGTCTCTGTATCTTTCAGATGATGCTGGGCAAGGAGTTGATCGTATTTCTGGTAGATTTCAAACAGATCCAGCATTTTTTCCTGGAGCCGTCCGTTCAGCAGCGCACTGGAAGAATACAGCTGTTCCGGCTGGATTCCATTGCGGCGGAACTGCGCAAACATGGCGGACAGTTCCGAGAGAAACGATGTCTGGCGGCATTGTCTGCCCAGGAGACGCAGCTTTTTTTCCCGTTCCGAGACGGCGGTCACTGCCTGGTACAACAGTGCCATACGAGTCAGTTCATCCGCATTTTTTCTGCCGTCCGGCACACAACCAAAACGCTGAAAGACAGAACGTGCCAGCGACTTAAAGCTATGGGTTTCCAGCTGGTTGAACGCCTTCGGTCCGAGGATTCGGTATAGTTTCTGGTCAAATTCATAAGAAAACTGCTCCGGAACCAGCGTTATCACACGCTCTCCGGCAGCCACCTGTGCCTGCACCCGTTCCATCAGACGAGTGGATTTTCCGCAGCCTGCGCCGCCAATAATCATATGCAGCATATCCCCTGCACCTCCTGTATCACGCATCGTAATGTACTTTCATTATACCAGCTAAATCCCGAAAAGTCAATTTTACAGCAAAAAAGCCGCAATGTAACAACACTGCGGCAAGTGATTATCGTTATTGCACTGCATCAGGAATTCGGCTCGACAATGATCTCACGATGCGGAACCGGTGTGGAGAACACGATCTGCGTCGAAGTATTGCCAAAGCGCTGGATCTTTCCGATGAAAGTATCCAGTTCCTGTGTAGACGGGAATGCGACCTTAATCAGCATGGAATACACGCCTGTGATGCAGTTGCACTCCAGTACGTTGGGACAGCTGCTGATAAACGGATAGAACTCCGATTTCTGGTCAGCGGAAAGCTCCAGGTTGATAAAAGCGGTGATGTGATATCCCAGCTTCTGGCGGTCGATTACCGTATTGTATCCCAGAATGATTCCCTGCTTTTCCAGCTTATCAATTCGGGAAGAAACTGCCGGTGCAGACAGGAAAACCTTCGATGCCAGCAATTTCAGCGGCGCTCTGGCATTTTCCTGTAACAATGTGATCAACATGGCATCAATTTTATCCATGAATGTATCACGTCCTTTCTTTTCTTTCGTTTCAAAGACTGTTTCACAGCCGGACAGGTACAGTCTTGCACCGCCCATACGCCGGGAAACAGATTCTCTTTTCAAGCAAATTCACAGATACAGCGAATAAAACAAAGCAGAAACTACCAGCCTTATCCATTGTCAGTATCATTGCATTTCATAATTTTAGTATAGCAAAAAAATATGTCGATTTGATATCGGATTTATAAATTTTCCGCTGAAACTTCACTTTCTTATTTTTTCAGTCCGTCAATCTTGTTTTTTGTTTGCTGAACTTCCTGCAAACCATTCTGGAAATAATCCTGTGCCTCTTCCAGCAAATGCGCCACGTACTTCTCTGCCGCATCCTTGATATCATTTGAGCCGTTCTGTGCCTTGGTCAGCATATCCAACGCACGTTTTTTCGCCTCCTGGAGGATTGCCTGTTCTGACAGCATCCGCTTTGCTCTTGTTTCGGCATCCTGGATGATTGCCTCTGCCTTTTGGCGAGCCTCATTCATGATGCGGTCGCAGTCAGAGTCGATCAGCTTTGCACGCTTGATCTCTGCCGGAATGTTCAGATGCGCCGAATTCAGCAGTTCCCGCATCCGGTCGGCGTCGATCACAGCCTTATGTGCAGCGAACGGAATCGGGCGAGACCGATCCAGCAGGTCATCCATATCGTCCAAAATCTCTTCTATGTTCATGATAGTCTCTCCTTTACCAATCGTTTTACAATCGTATCCAGAATTTCCGGCGGCACAAAATGGCTGATGTCACCGCCAAATGCGGCGATCTGCTTTACCACGCTGGAACTCAGATACATATTCTCCGAAGTCGTTGTCAGAAAAACAGTTTCTGCGCCGGCGTAAAGCTTTCGGTTTGCCAGTGCCATCTGAAATTCATACTCAAAGTCACTGACTGCCCGGAGCCCCTTGACAATGGCGGTTGCGCCGGCATCTTTCACATAGTCTGCCAGCAGGCCCTCGGAAATATCGACCGTCACATTGGGTAGATCCTTTGTGACGCACAAGATCATATCTTTTCGCTCCTGCGGAGAAAAGCAGGCGTTATTTTTCATAATGTTTTTGGAGACCAGCACGATCACCTGGTCAAACAGCTTTGAGGCACGGGTGATAATGTCCAGATGTCCTACTGTAACCGGGTCAAAGCTGCCGGGGCAGACTGCGATTCTCTTCATCTCTTACACCGCATCCTTTCTGCACACGTATGTTGTCACGGTGATCGCACCATACTTCTTCTGCTTTTTCTGTTCCAGCACGCCTACCGTTTCCGGCATTTCCAAGCCGGTCTCATGCTCGCAAATCACGATGCCCTCGTCTGCCATGCGTTCCGCCAGCAGCGGCAGCAGCTTTTCGTGAAAGCCTTTCCGATACGGCGGATCCAGAATCGCAATATCAAACTGCATGGCAGTGGTTTGCAGAAAAGACTGCGCCTCTGCCTGGTGCAGCTGCGCCTGTGCCGCCAGCTGTACGGATTCCAGATTCTCTTTGGTCATCTGGAGCGAACGTGCAGAACGATCCACAAAAACTGCCGTCTCTGCGCCACGGCTTAGTGCCTCAATGCCCATCTGTCCACTGCCTGCAAACAGATCCAGAACAACAGCACCCGGCAGATCGAATTGGATCGCAGAAAAGATCGCCTCTTTGACTTTATCCGTCGTAGGACGCACATCCAGACCCTCTAATGTTTTCAGTTTTCTGCCTTTGGCACTGCCGGCAATCACACGCATACCCATTCTCCTTTTGCATTGTCTCCGCAATTGATTTGATACTTTCTTATTATACAACGAATTATGTCAAATGTCCAGCTTTTTTTCACAAGCAGAGAATTCTCTATTCTCCTCCTGCCATCTCCTGGATCACCGCATACAGTGCCTCTGCCGTCGGACGGCTGATGCCGGCAGTGGATTCCAGTTCTTCCAGGGTCGCCTGTTTCAGATTCGCCAGGGTCTTGAACCGGAGCAGCAGTTTTTGCGCCTTTTTTTCACCGATGCCTCGCACCTTGGTCAGTTCCATCTGATAGGAGGATTTGGCATGGATGCTGTGCATATATGCCACAGAAAAGCGATGAACTTCATCCTGTATCTGGGTGAGCAGATGAAATGCTGAACGATTCGCCGCCAGCGAGATTTCACCGCCGCCGGTGGAAATGGCACGGGTGCGGTGTTTCTGGTCTTTTACCATGCCAAACAGCGGAATGTGCAGCCCGAATTGCTGAATCACCGGAGCGATGGTGTTGACATGACCTTGACCGCCGTCCAGCAGGATAAGATCCGGCAAACGGGAAAAGCCAGGATCATCCTGTGCTGCATAATGCCGCAGCCGGCGGGTCAGTGCCTCTTTCATGCAGGCATAGTCGTCCTGTGTGGTATGCTCTTTCATGCGAAACCGCTTATATGCTTTCTTCTGCGGTCTGCCGTTTTCAAACACGATCATGCCGCAGACCATAGAGGTGGAGGACAGGTTGGAGATATCATACGCCTCAATATACTGCGGCGGCTGGGGAAGTCCCAGGACACTGCCCAGTTCCTCCAGCGCCTGCACTTCCCTGCCCGTTCGGTTAAAGCGAATTGCCAGTTCTTCGTTAGCGTTGTTCCGGGAGAGTTGCACAAACTGGCAGAGCGTTCCACGCTGCGGCACAGTGATGCGCACCCGGAATCCGGCAAAGCCGGTAAACAGCTGTTCGTACATTTCCTGGTTCGGCATCGCAAATTCCAGCACAATGTTTTTGGGGATATCTGCCCGGTGATGCTCATAATACTGTGTCAGATAGGAGTCCATGACTTCCTCCCGTGACGCATTTTCCTGGAAAAAGAAAGTCTCTTTGTCGAACAGCCGCCGTCCCCGATAACGCAAAATAGAAACGCACTGCGTTCCGCCGTGTTCTGCCATTGCGATCACGTCTGCCTCTTCCAGGGCTGCGTCCATAATCTTCTGCGTCTCCCCGGCTTTTGTTACCGCAGCGATCCTGTCCCGAAGCATGGCAGCCCGCTCAAAATCCAGTTCTTCAGCGGCACGCTCCATCTCTGCCTGCATCCGCTTGACAGAATCGGTGCTGCCCATCTGGATATACGCTTTCGCCTGCTGGATGATCTCGGCATATGACTCCTGCGAAATATAGCCACGGCAGACACCCATGCACTGCTTGATATGATAATTCAGACAGGGACGGGTTTTCTTGAAATCCTCCGGAAAGCGCCTGTGACAGGTGGGCAGACGGAACACACGATTCGTTTCCCGTGCCGCCTCCCGTGCCACGTAACCGCTCATATAGGGTCCCAGGTAGTCACCGGATTTCTTCTTGTTTTTTTCCACCGTCAGTCTGGGATACGGCTCATCGGAAAAGCAGAGATAGGTGTAGCCCTTGTCATCCTTCAGAAGGATGTTGTACTTCGGTTGGTGCTGTTTGATGAGACTGCACTCCAGCACAAGGGCTTCGTATTCCGAGTCGGTGACAATAAAATCGTAGTCATACACGTGTTCGACCATACTGGCGACCTTCGGCGTATGGTCGGCAGACTCCCGAAAATAACTTGTCACACGATTTTTCAGATTCTTTGCTTTTCCCACGTAGATGATCTCAGACTTCTGATTTTTCATCAAATAAACACCCGGAGATGTTGTGAGCTTTGCTGTTTTCTCCCTTAATGCAGGTAAACGACAATTCATAACAACGCCTCCGGGTGTTGGAATTTGCTTGCAGCGCTCCTCGCAGACCGCTGACTGATATCTGCCGGTGTTCGTAAAATGCAGCACACTTACAGCTGCCGGCTCTTATATTACGACAGGGCTTTCAGCGCACGCTGTCCGATGTCCTTTCGATAGTGGGCATCCTGGAACGAAATGGTTTTCACGCCGGCATAAGCAGTTTCCAGTGCCTCCGGCAGTGTCTCTGCTGTTGCAGTGACACCCAGCACACGACCGCCTGCTGTCAGAAATGTCTCGTCGTCCAGCTTTGTGCCTGCGTGGTAAACAAAGCAGTTTACAGTCTGTCCGTTTTCATCCAGACCGGAAATCGGCAGACCAGTCACATACTTCTTCGGATAACCGCCGCTCGCCATAACCACGCAAGCCGCACAGCCATTCTTCCAGCGGATGTCCAGCTGATCCAGGGTACCGTTCCAGATCGCCAGCATAATGTCTACCAGATCGGTATCCAGCAGCGGCAGAACGACCTGGGTCTCCGGGTCGCCGAAACGGCAGTTATATTCGATCACCTTCGGTCCCTTGGGCGTCAGCATCAAGCCAAAGTACAGACAACCGGTAAACGGTCTGCCCTCTTCCTGCATGGCACGAATGGTCGGCAGGAAAATAGTATCCATACACTGCTGTGCAATATCTGCAGTATAGTACGGGTTCGGTGCAACTGTACCCATGCCGCCGGTATTCAGACCCTGGTCACCGTCCAGCGCACGCTTATGATCCATGGAAGAGACCATCGGCCTTACCGTCTTACCATCGGTAAAGCTGAGGACGGAAACCTCCGGACCGGTCAGAAATTCTTCAATGACGATCTGAGAACCGCTCTCTCCGAAGATCTTGTCCTCCATGATAGAGGCGATGGCATCGAATGCTTCCTTCTCATTCTGTGCAATGACAACGCCCTTGCCCAGCGCCAGACCATCCGCCTTGATGACAGTCGGATACTCGTTCTTGTCTTTCAGATAAGCCTCAGCTGCTTTCGGATCATCGAATACACGATATTCTGCGGTCGGAATGTGATACTTCTGCATCAGTTCCTTGGAAAACACCTTGCTGCCTTCCAGAATTGCCGCATTTTTCTTGGGACCAAAGGTCATAAAGCCCTCTGCCTGCATGGCATCTGCCATGCCCAGAACCAGCGGATCATCCGGTGCAACAAAGACCAGATCTACTTCCAGCTCTTTTGCCAGCTTGACCATGCCGTCAATATCGGTTGCCTTTACCGGAAAGCACTTGGCATACTTGGCAATACCGCCGTTGCCGGGTGCGCAGTACAGCGCATCTACCTTCGGACTCTCTGCCAGTTTCATGACGATGGCGTGTTCTCTTCCGCCGCCGCCGACAACTAAAATCTTCATGCTGTCTTTCCTCCCGGATCAGTGATGGAACAGACGGATGCCTGTGAATGCCAGTGCCATGTTGTACTTATTGCAGGTTGCAATCACATGGTCATCCCGGATAGAACCGCCCGGCTCTGCGATATACTGCACGCCGCTCTTGTGCGCACGCTCGATGTTATCGCCGAACGGGAAGAATGCGTCAGAACCCAGGCAAACTTCTGTGTTCTGTGCCAGCCATTCCTTCTGCTCTTCCTTGGTGAACACTTCCGGCTTTACCTTAAAAGTGTTCTGCCATACGCCGTCTGCCAGCACATCCATGTACTCATCAGAAATGTACACATCAATGGCATTGTCACGATCCGGACGGCGGATGCCATCCACGAACTGCAGTCCCATAACCTTGGGATGCTGACGCAGCCACCAGATATCTGCCTTATTGCCGGCAAGACGTGTGCAGTGGATACGGGACTGCTGTCCTGCGCCAATACCGATTGCCTGACCATCCTTGACATAGCATACGGAGTTGGACTGGGTATATTTCAGCGTAATCAGAGAGATCAGCAGGTCTCTCTTATACTTTTCCGGAATCTCCTTGTTGTCGGTGACTACATTGGACAGCATCTCTTCGTCGATCTTGAGGAAGTTGTGACCCTGTTCAAATGTAACACCGAACACCTGTTTCCGCTCCAGGTCTGCCGGACGGTATGCCGGGTCGATCTGGATGATGTTATAAGTACCCTTGCGCTTGGATTTCAGAATCTCCAGAGCCTCCGGCTCATAGCCCGGTGCAATGATACCGTCAGAAACTTCACGCTGGATCATCTTTGCGGTGGGAACATCGCAGACATCCGACAGCGCAATAAAATCACCGTAAGAAGACATACGGTCTGCGCCTCTTGCTCTTGCATATGCACAAGCCAGCGGAGACAACTCGCCCAGGTCGTCTACGAAATAGATCTTCTTCAGCGTATCAGAAAGCGGTGCGCCAACTGCTGCGCCGGCAGGAGATACGTGCTTGAAAGACGTTGCTGCGCACATACCGGTTGCCTCTTTCAGCTCAGACACCAGCTGCCAGCCGTTGAAAGCATCCAGCAGGTTGATATAGCCCGGCTTGCCGTTCAGCACAGTGATAGGCAGATCGCTGCCGTCTTCCATATAGATGCGGGACGGCTTCTGGTTCGGGTTACAGCCGTATTTTAATTGCATTTCACTAGACATGAAAGTGCCTCCTTACTGATTCTTATTTACGATTCTGGTTTCGGTTTTCTTGGTCTTGAGGTCAATGTAGCGAACAAACAGAGACACCTTATTCTCTGCATTCAGACTGCTCCACAGCATTTCTGTGAACGCATCAATATCGCCGGAAACAGCGATCTTCTGCGGCTCACCGGAAAAGCTGGGCAACGGATTTCCGTCACCCTCATAGGTATGGATAAAATGACCCACGCCGGCAATCGGGTTGGAATATGCAAAGGTGTATCTCTGGCAGGAGGTGGGATCTCCGTCTGCACTCTTCAAGATGGAAAGCGCATAGGAGAAACCGTTATTGCTCTGGTCGATGAGACCGGAGATACGAGGGGTATAGTTGGGTGCATCCGGCTCGAATTCCCGTGTCCTCAGGGACTCTTCAAAAGTTTTCCCTGCCTGCATCAAATCATACACGGTATCTGTCTGGTCACCATTGGTAACAATGGTGTAATCTCCCAGAACACGCACCGGTGCATAGATGATAAGGCTGGGGTCTACCATCTTGGACGGGTCAAATGCCTGTGTCCGGATGCCGGCACCGTCCTCTACAAAGACACGGTTGCGGCTGTTTTCACTTCTTCCCATAATAAAGTATGCGGAGACAGCGTAGTTTCCGTCTTCCGATCTGCCGAGGACAATGCCTCTGCCCGGATAGGAATTCTGCTGCAATTCCTGCTGCAATGATGCAATTTTCATAGTTTCCTCCTGCTTGTTTTCAAATGTATCCTTTGCGTATCTTCTGTTAGTCCTTGATCCAGACCGTTCTGCCCTTGACTTCCAGCTGTCCGTTGCAGAACAGGCTGACTGCACGTGGCAGGATCTTCCACTCTGCCTGTTCCATGACCCGCTTTTGCAGAGTCTCCGGTGTATCATCCGGCTCTACGGCTACTGCCTGCTGCAAAATGATCGGACCGTCATCGGCAACCTCATTCACAAAATGCACCGTTGCTCCGGTCAGTTTCACACCACGCTCCAGCGCTGCCTCATGCACACGAAGTCCATAATAGCCTGCGCCGCAGAATGCCGGAATCAGAGACGGATGCACATTGATGATCTGGTTATGATAAGCACGGATGATGGTCTCATCCAAAATGGTCATAAATCCAGCCAGAACAATCAGATCGGCATATTCCTGGAACAGTGCCTCCAGCAGCACTTTGCTGTATACTTCACGGGATTCGAATTCCTTCGGCACGATCACACGAGTACCGATGCCGTTTTCCTTAGCTCTGGTTAGCGCATACGCATCCGGATTGGATGAGATCACGCAGGTGATCCTGCCGTTGGGAATCTGTCCGTTTTTCTGTGCGTCGATCAGTGCCTGCAAATTCGTTCCGCCGCCGGAAACCAGCACAACAATATTTTTCATAGTTGCTCTGCCTCTTCTCTCTTACTTGAGGATAACGCCCTCATCGGATGCTACCAGTTCGCCCAGAACGTAAGCGTTTTCGCCGGCTTCGTTCAGAATGCGGACTGCCTTGTCTGCATCTTCTTGTGCGACGCATACCATCATGCCCACACCCATGTTAAATGTATTGAACATATCGTGTTCCGGAATCTTGCCTGTCTTTGCAATCAGATCGAAGATCGGCAGCACCTGTACATCGCTGCGGTCGATCTTTGCAGACAGTCCCTTCTTCAGCGCACGAGGAATATTCTCATAGAATCCGCCGCCGGTGATATGTGCGATGGACTTCGGCTGTACTTCAGCCAGCAGTTTCTGGATCGCATTGACATAGATCTTGGTAGGAGTCAGCAGGCATTCGCCCAGTGTAGTTCCCAGGTCTGCGAAATGACGTGCCAGGTTCTGCTCATTTACGGTGAATACGTTGCGGATCAGAGAGAAACCGTTGGAATGTACGCCGCTGGACTGCAGTGCGATCAGCACATCGCCTTCCTTCTGGCTGTCCATGTTCAGGATCTTACTCTTGTCAACTACGCCAACAGCAAAGCCGGCAACGTCGTACTCATCTTCCGGATAGAATCCCGGCATTTCCGCAGTCTCACCGCCGACCAGTGCGCAGCCGGACTGTACGCAGCCCTCTGCTACACCGGAAACGATCGATGCAACCTTTTCCGGAACATTCTTGCCCAGGGCAATGTAGTCCAGGAAGAACTGGGGCTTTGCGCCGCAGCAGATAATATCATTGACACACATTGCTACGCAGTCAATACCGATCGTGGTATGCTTGTCCATCAGAAAGGCGATTTTCAGCTTGGTTCCTACGCCGTCTGTACCGGAAACCAGTACCGGCTGCTGCATTCCTGCCACATCCAGTGCATACAGACCGCCGAAGCCGCCAATGTCAGTCAGAACATTTGCTGTCATGGTTCTGGCAATGTGGGACTTCATCAGCTCCACTGCCTTATAACCGGCAGTGACGTCTACGCCTGCCTTTTTATAGCTTTCCGAATAGCTTTCCATTTCTGTGTTACCTCCAAAGTGTTCTGGAATCGCCTTTCGCAATTCCGGTTATTCGCCTATCTTCTTTTCAAATTTATCCTTGGGCATTTCCTTCGGTACTTCGATGGGATAATCCCCGGTAAAGCACGCCGTACAGAATCCGCACTGCGGCTTCATTTCCGGCGTTGCCAGAGACTGCACGCCTTCTACGCTCAGATATCCCAGCGTATCTGCTCCGATATGAGAGCAGATCTCCGGAATGGTCATCTGACAAGCAATCAGATTTTCCTTGCTGTCGATGTCCACGCCGAAATGACATGGGTTGGTAAAAGGCGGACAGGAAATTCGCATATGTACTTCCGTTGCACCCGCCTCACGCAGCAGATTGACGATCCGCTGGCAGGTCGTGCCACGCACGATGCTGTCGTCTACCAGGATCACTCGCTTTCCGGCAACGACACTCTTTACAACATTCAGCTTGATCCGCACGGAATCGGTACGCATCTTCTGATTGGGCTGAATAAACGTTCTGCCCACATAGCGGTTTTTGATAAAACCGACTTCATAAGGGATATGCGCAGCTTGAGACAGACCCAGGGCCGCATCCAGGCCGCTGTCCGGAACACCGATGACAACATCTGCATCTACCGGATGTTCCTTCCACAGCAGCTTGCCGGCACGGATTCTGGCATCGTGTACGGTACAGCCGTTGATGACAGAGTCCGGGCGTGCAAAATACACGTATTCAAACACACACAGAGACGGTTTCTGACCGCAGTGCGTCCGGATGGAGCGAACCTCCTGTCCGTCTGCCACCACGATCTCACCGGGATCCAACTCACGCTCAAAGGTTGCCTCTACGCTGTCCAGCGCACAGGTCTCCGATGCAAAAACAACGCTGCCATCTTTCCGCCGTCCCATGCAGAGCGGACGGAATCCGTTGGGGTCTCTGGCAGCGATCAGCTTTTGCGGCGACATAACCACCAGGGAATAAGCGCCTTTCAGGTCATACATGGCGTATTCCACGGATTCTTCGATGGAAGAGCGTTTCAACCGCTGTTCCGTCACCGCATAGGAGATCACTTCGGTATCGTTTGTGGTATGGAAAATCGCACCACGCAGTTCGTATTTTCTGCGCAGTTCGTGTGCATTGACCAGGTTTCCGTTATGCGCAATGGACATGGGTCCTTTTACGTGGCGAACCACGATTGGCTGCGCATTGGAGCGGCTGGGCTTTCCGGTTGTGGAATAGCGCACGTGTCCGATCGAAATATTCCCTTGTCCGAGCTTTTCGATATGACTGCGGTTAAACACTTCCGGCACAAGTCCCAGATCCTTATGGTGTGAAAACACACCCCGGTCATTGACAACGATTCCGCAGCTTTCCTGTCCTCTGTGCTGCAGCGCATAGAGCGCAACATATGTCATGGATGCAACATCTGTTGTGTGAGGCGCAATGACGCCAAACACACCGCATTCTTCATGCAGTCCTGTCTTCAATTACAATCATTCCCTTCCGTTCCAGCAATACGAACACAGCTGGCAGTCGGGTTTACCCACGGCACGGATCGTACCCTCCAGCGACTGAAATTCCAGCGACGTCAGCTGCAGACGGCGGCAGATCTCATCCCGGAGCAGCTTTCCACGTTCTGTGTTAGAGTTGCTGTACTCGTCAATATGCTGCAAACCAGCAACGCCCTCATTTTCATCAATGATCTGACGTGCAATCAGTTCCATCTCCGAAGTGCTTCTGGAGAAGTTCAGATATTTACAGCCGTACATAATCGGCGGACAGGCAGACCGCATATGGACTTCCTTCGCACCGTTTTCATAGAGAAACTCTACCGTTTCCCGCATCTGTGTGCCCCTAACAATGCTGTCATCTACGAACAAAAGCTTTTTGCCCCGGATCAGTTCCGGAACAGGAATCAGCTTCATTTTCGCTACCCGGTTTCGCATGGACTGATTGGCTGGCATAAAGCTTCTCGGCCATGTGGGTGTATATTTGATAAAAGGTCTCGCAAACGGAATACCGCTGCGGTTTGCATAACCGATGGCGTGAGGAACGCCGGAATCCGGAATGCCGCAGACGTAGTCCACGTCCGGGAGCTTTCCGTTTTTCATGTCGTTCTCCGCCATGATCTCGCCGTTTTTGGTACGCATCACTTCGACATTCACGCCCTCGTAGCAGGCGGTGGGATAGCCGTAATACGTCCAGAGGAAGGTACAGATCTTCATTTCGTCTGTTCCCTCATAGAGTACCTCATAGCCATCTTTTGTCAGTTTTGTGATCTCCCCTGCCTTTAGCTCATGGCAGGTCTCGTACCCCAGTTTCTGATATGCAAAGGATTCGAACGAGAAACAATATCCGTCGGAACGTTTTCCGATCAGGATCGGCAGCTTGCCCGCCTTGTCTCTTGCGCAAATGATCGAATCTTCTGTCATAATGACCAGAGACATCGTTCCCTCGATCTTGCTCTGCGCATAGCGAATGCCCTCGACAAAAGTTGGTTTCTGCGCAATCAGCGCACCGATCAGACCGCCGGAATTGATGTTGCCGCTGCTCATTGTCTCAAAGTTTGCACAGCCGTTTTCCAGCAGTTCTTCCGAAAGTGCCTTTGCGTTCTGGATTATACCGATCGAGCAAACTGCGTACAATCCAAGTTTCGAACGAACCATGATCGGCTGAGGATCTGTATCGCTGATACAGCCGATGCAGATATTGCCTCGCATTTTTTCTACGTCCTTCTCGAACTTTGTCCGGAAAGGAGAATTTTCAATGCTGTGAATATTCCGCTGAAAACCGAGTTCCGCAGAATATGATGTCATACCGCCACGTCTTGTCCCCAGATGAGAGTGATAGTCCGTCCCATAAAATACGTCAAGAATGCAGTCGTTTGCTGAAACTGCACCAAAAAAGCCGCCCATGGATTATTCACCAAAGATGCGCTTCATAACTTCCTGATAAGCCTCTTCGGTACCGCCCATATCTCTGCGGAAACGGTCCTTGTCCAGCTTTTCGTTGGTCTTGACATCCCACAGACGGCAGGTATCCGGAGAGATCTCGTCTGCCAGAATGATGGTACCGTCAGCCAGACGACCGAACTCGATCTTGAAGTCGATCAGACGGATGCCGATGGACAGGAAGAACTTCTTCAGGAATTCATTGACCTTGCGGGTATAGTCCTTGATGGTGTCGATCTCTTCCTGTGTTGCCAGACCCAGTGCCAGAGCATAGTCATCATTGATGAACGGGTCGTTCAGTTCGTCGCACTTGTAGCTGAATTCCAGGATCGGGCAGAGCAGATCCTTGCCTTCTTCTACGCCCATGCGCTTGGAAAAGCTGCCGGCTGCAACATTGCGGACGATAACTTCCAGCGGTACGATGGAAACCTTCTTGACAGCAGTTTCACGGTCGCTCAGTTCTTCTACCAGGTGAGTCGGAACGCCTGCTTCTTCCAGCTGTTTCATGATGTAGTTGGACATACGGTTGTTGATAACGCCCTTGCCAACAATCGTACCCTTCTTTTCGCCGTTGAATGCAGTTGCGTCATCCTTATAATCTACGATAACAACTTCCGGATTCTCGGTTGCGTATACTTTCTTTGCCTTGCCCTCATAGAGCTGTTCTGTTTTCTTCCAATCAGCCATTTTCTGTTCCTCCAAAAATAAAATGTTTTGATTCCAGAGTCTGTCAGACTCTTATTTTAACTCAGCAGTTACTGTATTCTGCCGAAATTTTTGCATCTTTTGCCTTTACGCCCTGCTCCATATCTGCCTTCATCTGTTCCAGCTTTGCATCAATTTCCGGATCAGACAGTGCCAGCATCTGTGCAGCCAGGATCGCTGCGTTTGCTGCGCCATCGATGGCAACTGTTGCCACCGGGATTCCCTTCGGCATCTGAACGGTTGCCAGCAGTGCATCCAGTCCGTCCAATGTGGACGACTTTACCGGGATGCCGACAACCGGCAGTGTGGTGTGCGCTGCCAGAACGCCGCCCAGGTGCGCAGCCTTTCCTGCTGCGGAAAGGATCACGCCAAAGCCGTTTTTCTTGGCATTGGACGCAAATTCTGCTGCCAGCGCCGGTGTCCGGTGTGCAGACATAACGTGTACTTCATAGGGAATGCCGAACTTGTCCAGTTCTTCCAGCGCGCCCTTGACAACCGGCAGATCACTGTCGCTGCCCATGATAACCGCTACTTTTTTTGACATATGTATTCCTCCAGATTCAGAGTTGCACATCCGCTCAAGACTTGCCTTACCGCAAGTTCCCGGAGCGTGTGCGGCTGATGCAGGGTACAGTCCCCTGCAAATTTATGAAAACAGAACACAAACCGGACTCAGCCCAGTTTTGCCTCTGTTATCAACCATATTTCTTTTCCGCTTTTCTGCATTTTTACAGTCAGCGTTCTGGTCTGCGTATTGTTATCCGCATCCCGTATTGTCAATGCCATCTGCCAGGTCAGAACCGCTTTCCCGGCATCGTCAGAATCTGCCTGCAAATACAGAACAGAGTCCGTCTTTGTCACCTTGCTGTCCGCCAGTACAGCGCCGTTCAGCACAGCATTTTCGTGTTCCTGGTCCGTGCATTCCTGCAAGTGTGAAAAATCCTGCCTTTTGACCATTGTCAAAAACTGTGTCATCTGATCCAGACTCAGACGCCATTCTTCGGGACTGAGCAGTGCGGCATTCAGCTTTTCGCTGCTCACAGAAAACGAAAAATCATCTGTTTTCCGGGACATTTCCACCTGCACCAGTTGGAGAACATCTTTTTCCAGTGAATACTGAAACGAATCCTCGCCTTTGGTCAGCGTCAGCAATGGCTTTTCCCACTTGCTGCTGTCCCATATCATGGCATCTGCGGCGCAGAAATCCCGGTCATACAACACGACCTGTTCCGTGTCCGCCAATGTTGCCAGGTAATAGGACGCAGTCAGCGCCTGGATGTCCTGGTAGACAAAGGGTGCTGCCACATTGCCATCCAGGTCGAGAACGCCAAAACGATCGCCGTCCTCGGTTTCTTGTTTTGCAGCCAGATAATCCGTTCCTACAAATTGGAGTTGTTTCCACTCCGGTTCGAGAATCGTATTTCCTGCCGCATCCGACACGCCGTAAAGGTGGTTGTCCCCCTGTACGATTTCATTGCCGTTTGCATTGATTGCCGTATCCGATGCACTGTTCTGGTTACTCCCAGATCTTTTCGAAACATTCGCCGAAAAGCTAATGGTCGCAGCAATCAAAATCACCAGCACCAGCACCAGAATGCCTGCTGCAAGCCGGGTGTGTTTATTCATACACAGCGCTCCTGCTTATGATTCCATGTCCTTGCGGGCATCTTTTTCGGTTTCCTGCACCAGATAAATCGGGCGTTTCTTGGTCTCCAGATAGGTCTTTGCTAGGTACTGTCCCGCAATACCAACGCAGAACAGCTGGAGACCACCCATAAAGAAGATCGCACAGATCAGCGTTGCAAAACCCTGCACCGGATCACCGAATGCGAGTTTCTTAATGATGATGATGATAATCATGATAAATGCAACCAGACAGCTTGCCACGCCAAGAATTGACGAAATGGTCAGCGGTGCTGTGGAGAAAGCGAAGAATCCATCCAGCGCATAGCGGAACAATTTCCAGAATGACCAGGTGCTGGTTCCTGCTGCACGCTCCACATTCTCATATTCGATATATTTAGTACGGAATCCCACCCAGCTGAAAATACCTTTGGAAAACCGGTTGTATTCTTTCATCGACAGAATCGCATCTACCATCTGCCGTGTCATAAAGCGGAAATCCTGTGCGCCGTCCACGATCTCGGTCTGCGAAATGCGTTTCATGATCTTGTAGAATTTCCGGGAGAACCAGGAGAGCAGCTTCGGCTCGCCCTTTCGGCTGACACGCCGTGTGGTAGCGCAGTCATATTCGCCGCTTAACACGATGTTGTACATCTTCGGCAGAAATGCCGGCGGATGCTGTAGGTCAGCGTCCATGATGACAACATAATCACCAGTGGCATTTTCCAGACCGGCGTACATACCGGATTCCTTTCCGAAGTTCCGGGAGAAGGAAATATACCGGACACGCTCATCTCCACGTGCCAGTTCCCGCAGTTTGGCGAGGGTTCCGTCACGAGAGCCATCGTTGATGAACAGCAGTTCAAATCCGGTATCCGGATGTTCTTCCTGGATCTGCTGCATCACTTTCTGAATTTCTATGTAAAAAAGCGGCAAAACTTCTTGTTCGTTATAACATGGTACAACAATGGAAATCTTTTTCATAACGTTCCTTTCCGTTCCACAGCCAGCCCCTTGTGAATCCGGCTGTTATATTCAGCATATCCAAAAAAGCAAAACTTCCATGACACGCTATTATTTATTATACCACCTTTTCTGACATTTTACAATACCCTAACAGGGATATTTTTTTCGTTTTCCAAAAAAATATGTGAACAAATAAGGCTGTCTTTTGAATTGCAGCGTCCTCTATGCCTTACGCTTTTGCAGGAATGCCTCCAGACGGCGCTTATAGTTGGAAGAACGGTGCGTCATCCGGTCAACCAGTTCCAGCAGCTGCCGGTCTGTCACCAGATCCAGTGCCTGAACCTCCGATTCCTGCATGGTGCAGTCCGACAAAGCAAAGTCCGTCTTGATATAGTACACATCATGGTAGCAGCTGCGCCGGCGGTCCCGGAACAAAAAGCGCATTTTCTCTCTGGGCAGCGTCAGACCGATTTCTTCCTTTGCCTCACGCAGTGCACCGTCCAGACTCGTTTCCCCGGCATCCACTGCGCCGGCAGTAATGTCCCACTGTCCCGGACGGGTCGCCTTGGTATCCGACCGTTTCTGCACCAGAAACAGTCCGTCCTGGTTCTCCAGGATCACGTGGGCGCAGAGAAAGTACTCCCCTTTGGACAGAAATGTGCTGCGTTCTGCTGTTCTTCCGGTAAGGTTTCCGTGTTCGTCATAGATATCCAGAATTTCCATATTATACCGTATTCCTTTCAACAATGATACGACCATTCTATTCCTTTATATTGTATCACGAAATTCTTTCCCTGGTCAAGATACATTTCTGAATTTTCTTTGAAAAATCCCGTGACACCGACAGGCTGTGCCTACCTCTTTTCTGAAAATTACATGAAAATTTGGAAATTGCGCTTTTCAATCCAAACAAAATGTGGTATAATGAAATATCACAACATTCCCGGCATATGCCGGGACACATATGGAGGGAACTGCAATGGCAAACTGGAGAGAACGGCTTACACAATTTATGCAGGGCAGATACGGCGGAAATGATACATTCAACAAGGCGTTGTTCGGCGTGTTTCTGTTTTTCCTGCTGCTGGCGATTTTCACAGGAAGAACCGCAGTCAGCACCACGCTGAATCTGATCGCAATTGCCGTACTGATCTATTCCTACTTCCGGATCTTCTCCCGGAATATTGCACGCCGCCAGGCTGAAAACCAGAAGTTCCTGGAGATCACTGCTCCGGTTCGCTCCCTGTTCGGCAAGAAAAGCGCCGACAAGACACACCGCATCTTCAGCTGTCCGAAATGCGGTCAGAAAATGCGTGTGCCGATGGGCAAGGGGAAAATCGAGATCACCTGTCCGAACTGCCGCAATAAGTTCATCAAGCGAAGCTGAGGAAAACGATGTACGGGTATATTCGGGCATACAAACCGGAAATGCGGTTTCGGGAATACGACATCTACCACGGCTGTTACTGCGGTCTGTGCGATGCGCTCCACAAGCGGCACGGCGCAGCTGCACGCTGGACGCTGAGCTATGACATGACATTTCTCATCCTGCTGCTGACAGGGCTGTATGAACCGGCAGAGGAAAAAGCAGAGCGGCGCTGCATAGCGCACCCTTTTCATAAAAGTCTGCACATTCAGAGTGAAATCACAGCGTATGCCGCAGATATGAGTATTCTGTTGTTCCGGGACAAATGTATGGACGACTGGAACGACGAGCGAAAAATCACAAGGCGTGCCGCCGCTGAGATGTTCCGGAAAAGCTACCGCAGAATCCAGGCGCAGTATCCGCAGAAATGCAAAGCGGTACAGGCACAGCTGGATCTGCTGCATCAGATGGAACAGCAAAACGAATCGAATCCGGATCTGCCGGCAGGCTGTTTCGGCACGCTGCTGGGCGAGCTTTTCGTCTGGAAAGAGGACGAATGGGCAGACAATCTGCGCCAGGTCGGGTTCTATCTGGGCAAATTCATCTACCTGCTGGACGCATATGACGACCTGGAACACGACAGAAAAAAGAACTGCTACAATCCCCTGCGCAGCATGGCGGAACACGATCCGCAGTTTTCACAGACCTGCAAATCCCTTTTGAAAATGATGATGGCATCCTGCGCAGAATCATTTGAACGGCTGCCGATCCTGCACTATGACGAGATCTTACGGAACATTTTATATGCAGGCGTCTGGCCGAAATTCTATCAACGCAAAAAAGAACTGGAAGAGACTGAAAAACAGGAGAAACAAAAACATGGATCCATATGAAGTACTGGGAATCCCCCGAAACGCATCCGACCAGGAAGTAAAAAAGGCATACCGTGCGCTGAGCCGGAAGTATCATCCGGACGCCAATGTCGATAAGCCGAATCCGGAAATGTACGAGGAAAAATTCAAGCAGATCCAGCAGGCGTATCAGACCATCATGGACGAGCGCCAGCACAAATCCGACAGCGAATACGGCGGATTCTACGGGCAGCGCTCTTCCGCTGGAAACGGCGATGAGAACAGCGTACATTTGCAGGCGGCTGTGAATTTCATCCGGAACGGCAGATTCACAGAGGCTGTCCGGGTACTGAACGGCATCAGCAACCGAAATGCACAGTGGTATTATGTTTCTGCCGTTGCAAACTCCGGTGCCGGAAACAATGCAACTGCACTCCAGTACGCAAGGACTGCGGCGCAGATGGAGCCGAACAACTATGAATATCAGAAACTGGTGCAGCAGCTGGAATCCCCCGGTTTCTCTTATCAGCAGATGCAGCAGCCCTATATGGGCGGCAGTCTTGATGACAGCGGATGCGTGCGTTGCTGCGCTGCGAATATTCTGCTGAATCTGTTTCTCGACTGCTGCTGTCACTGTTATTAAAAAGAAAACACAGAACTGCTGGGAAAACGGCAGTTCTTTTTTTGGAAGATTTGCACAAGTTTTTTTCCGAAAACTGTACCATCTGAGAAAAATATCGGACGGTCTCGGAATTTTCACGGAAAAGTGTTTACTTTTCCTGCGAGATATGGTATGATGACTAATAAGGTCATACCAATTTCAGAGACGGTTCCCCTGGAGCTGTCTCAAAGAATGAGGAGATTCTGTGATGTTTTTCAATCATAAAAATACAGAACCCGGGCAACCGCAGGGTTCGAATCCATTTTTTTATTATGGCGGAAATTATCCCGGAGAAACATCCGAACCTTTTTATCATTCCGGAATCAAGAACTATAACCTGCGTGTGTCCATTTCAACACACATCGGAAAAGTTCGCGGCAACCACGAAGATAATTTCTATCTGGAAGGGCTGTACATGAACGATATTTTCCGGAACGATTTTTCCGCATCTTATACCATTCACTATGCAGACGGCATGAGTTTTGCCGTATTCGATGGTATGGGCGGTGCAGCATACGGCGAGGTCGCATCTGAGATCGCCGTGCAGACGCTGCGGAAGTATGAGAAAAAGCTGAAACACGCCGACGGGACACGTATGCTGGATCAGCTCATTTCTTCGTATACCTCTGAGGCGAACAATGCCATCTGTGATATGCTCACAGAAAAGCACTGCCAGAACGGCGGAACTACTTTCTCCATGCTCTACTTTCTCGGTGATGCAGTCAAGCTGTATTACCTGGGTGACAGCCGGATCTACCGGTATCAGGGCAGCGACTTAACGCTGCTCACACGGGATCATACCGTTGCCAACCAGAAAGTGGAAGCTGCTATTTATACAGAAGAAGAAGCAAAGCACAGCCCCGATCAGCACCGTTTGACATTGTTCATCGGTTCAGACCGCAAAAAGGCAGGGTTAAATGCGGACAGCAGACCCCCTTTGCCGCTGGAAGTCGGCACAAAGTTTGTACTATGTACCGATGGACTGACCAATATGTGTGCGGACGAGGAAATTGCAGAACTTCTCTCCCAGAATTATTTCAACGAAGCAGCAGTGCTGGTGCAAGCCGCACTGCAGAATGGCGGCGTGGACAACATTACCTGCATTGTTTTGGAGGTACTCCCCGCCACCCAGGACGCAGAAGACGACTAGTCTCGTTTTCTCTCCGGTATATCTGCCATAGAAAAACGGCACGTGGTATTTTTCCACGTGCCGTTTTGTGTTTTACTCGTTACTCTCAGATGCGTTCCACTTTCATCATATTTGTGGTGTTGGAAACGCCTACCGGAGCGCCGGCAGTAATAACGACGATATCGCCCTTATTGACCATATCCGAACGCAGCGCCGCATGAATCGAGGAATCAAACAGTGCATCGGTATTGGCAACTTCATCTACCAGCATGGGATATACGCCCCAGCTCAGATTCATCTGACGCTGTACCCGTTCGCTGACAGTACAGCTGATGATCGGACAGCAGGGACGATACTTAGAGATTTCTCTCGCCGTTACACCGGACATGGTCACAGTCAGAATAGCGGCTGCATCCAGATCGTGCGCTGTGGTAACCGTAGCGTGAGCGATGGCGTTTGCAATATCCGCATTCTTTTTGGTGCGGCTTGCAGAGTGCATCCCCTTATAGTCAATATCATCTTCTGTGGTACGCGCGATCAAGTCCATGGTGCGGACAACTTCTACCGGGAAAGCACCGGCAGCAGTTTCACCAGACAGCATGATTGCACTGGTGCCGTCATAGATGGCATTGGCAACGTCTGTGATCTCCGCACGGGTCGGACGAGGATTGGTAATCATGGACTCCAGCATCTGTGTTGCGGTGATGACCTGCTTGCCAGCCTGATAGCCCTTCCGGATCAGCTGTTTCTGCACGGACGGAATCTGTTCAAACGGAATCTCTACGCCCAGATCGCCACGGGCAACCATGATGCCGTCCGATGCCTCCAGGATCTCGTCAATATTCCGGACGCCCTCTACATTCTCGATTTTCGCAATGATGCGAACATCAAACCAGCCCAGACTCTGGGTGTACTTCCGCAGGTAGTCAATATCCGCAGAGGTACGGACAAAGCTGGCTGCAATGAAATCAAAGCCCATTTTTGCAGCAAATTCCAGGTCGTTCTTATCACTTTCGCTGAGATAAGGCATAGACAGCTGTACGCCCGGCACGTTGATGCCCTTGTTATTGGAAAGGACACCGCCGTGGATAACGTGGCAGACGATAGTGGTTGCATTTACTTTTTCGACAACCATTTCAATGACGCCGTCGTTTACCAGAATGTGTACGCCCGGTTTTACGTCACGGGGCAGATTCTTGAAAGAGATGCTGCCGACCTTTTCGTCACACAGCACATCATCTGTTGTCAATGTATAGGTATCGCCTGTTTCGATGGTGACCGGCTTGTCATCCACAAAGCGTCCCAGACGAATCTCCGGTCCTCTGGTGTCCATCAGCGTTGCAATGGGAAGTCCCAGTTCTTTCCGCAGGCGTGCGATCTGTTCAAACCGCTTTTCATGCGTCGCATGGTCTCCGTGGGAAAAGTTAAATCGTGCCACATTCATGCCGGAAAGCATGATCTGCCGCATGACAGAATCATCATCTGTCGCAGGTCCGATCGTACAAACAATCTTCGTCTTTCTCATATTACTCACGCATCCTTTAATTTCTTGATGGCTTTTTTACTTACTGTTATAGTATAACACAAAAAAGATGAAATGAAAAGTTAATTTTCTGAAAAGTATTCCGACTTTCTCTTTTTAGAAATAAGCAGTCCGCAGAAATTCATTTCATTTTCAAAGGAAAAAGCATTTATTCGTTGGTTTTCCCTAAAAAAGCATCCAGATTTTCGGAAAGAATTGCACGATTTTCCCCGTCTGTCAGTCCCAATGCGAAAAAGCGCTCCAATTCCGCATCATAATCCCACATGGGATAGTCCACGCCAAAGAAACAATTCTCAGCGCCGAAATGCGAAATCAGCTTTCGGATCTCCTCCGGCGGCAGGAACGGCAGGCTGCTGCTGGTATCAAACCGCAGCCGCTCATCCGGCTGGAGAATGGCATTTGCCTCTTTCCACTGTCCCCATCCGCCGAAGTGGGCTGCAATCAGCCGCAGTTTCGGGAACTGTCGCAGCACCATTGCCAGCCGGTACGGGTGCGAAAAATCTGAGCGTGCATCGCCCATGTGCATCAGGATGGGCAGCCCGGAACTCTGGATCATATCATACATGGGGTATGCTCTGGGGTCGTCAATGGGAAAGTTCTGAAAGTCCGGGTGCAGCTTGACGCCGCAGAGATGCAGCTGCTGCAGCTGTTCAAAGTCTTCCGCCACATGGTCGGCGTAAGGGTGCAATGTGCCGAATGCGGTACACATGGGATAGGCTGCGGCGCAGGACGCCAGAAAGCTGTTGATAGAATGCACCTGTGTCACCGTGGTCGCCGGCGAGCAGATCAGAAAGTGATCTACACCGGCAGCCATGCCGTTTTCCAGCATCTCCGCCACTCTGCCGTGATACTCCATAGGCAGGTCATAAAAATGGGAAATGCCCTCTGTTGCTTTTTCGGCGATCTTGTCGGGGAAAACGTGGGCGTGTGCATCTGTGATACGATAACCGTTTTTCAAAATGATTCCTCCCCTGTTCAGAGCAGCTTTTTGATTTTCGGATGACTTGCCATGAGCCGTTTGGTTCCCACCTGGTCGAAACCGACTTCCAGCATAGCATCATTTGCCATTTTCGTGATAGCCAGAACAGTGCCGTCCCCAAAGGTTGCATGGCGCACCCGTTCTCCCACATGGAATTCTTTCGGCTCTGCCTTGTATTTCTGTGGTTTCGCCGATGCCATCTGCCGCTGCAGCGAAATAGACTGCACGGATTCCGGCTTGTCTGCGGAAATTCCACGGCGAGACTGCCGCTGAGAAGCCTCCTGTTCGATCAGCTGCCGGTCGATCTCTGTCAAGAACTGGGACGGCAGATTGCGCATGGTCATACCGAACAGCATTCGGCTCGCAGCGGTAGTCAGCGTCAGCTTTTTCTTGGCACGGGTAAGTGCCACATACGCCAGGCGGCGTTCCTCTTCCAGATCTTCCCGGGAATCCAGGCTGCGGTTTCCAGGGAAAACGCCCTGCTCCATTCCCACCAGAAAGACGTTCTGAAATTCCAGACCTTTCGCAGAATGAACAGTCATCAGCATGACCACATCCTGCTCTGGCTCGTACTTGTCCACATCGGTATACAGAGAAATCTCCTCCAGGAATCCGCCCAGGGACGGCTCCTCCGCCTCGTTCTGATACGTCAGAATGGAGGACTTCAGTTCCTCTACGTTTTCCAGGCGGAAAGTGCCCTCTTCGCCCATCTGTTCCAGCGCCGCACGATAGCCGGTTTTCTCCAGGACCACATCCAGGAATTTTTCCAGCGGCAGTTCCCGTTCTGCCTCGATCAGTTCATCCCACATCACAGCAAACTTTTTCAGCGCATTCATCTTTTTGGAAAGTACCGGATACTGATCGGCGTTCCGCATTACTTCCAGCGGAGAAAGGTGCAGATCCTGGGTGATGTCCTGGAGCAACGACAAGGTGGCGTCTCCGATGCCACGTTTCGGCTCATTGACGATTCGTTCAAAACGCACCCGGTCATTGGGATTTTCCACAATGCTCATATAGGCGATGATATCCCGGATTTCCTTGCGGTCGTAGAAACGAGTGCCGCCGTAGATACGGTACGGCACGCCGCTGCGCACCAGCGCACGCTCCAGCATATTGGACTGGGCGTTCATCCGGTACAGAATCGCATGGTCGCCGTATTTCGCACCCTGTTTCACGTTCTCAAGGATTTTCTTGGAGACATATGCCGATTCGTCGGACTCGTCCGCAGCCTTATACCAGGTGATCTTCTCCCCTGCGCCGGCATCCGTCCAGAGGTGTTTGGACTTTCTGCCGTCGTTGTTGGCAATCACGCTGTTGGCGGCATCCAGAATGTTCTGGGTGGAACGATAGTTCTGTTCCAGACGAATTACGGTACACTGCGGAAATTCCTCTTCGAATCCCAGAATGTTCTCGATCGTCGCACCACGGAAACGGTAGATGCTCTGGTCATCATCACCTACTACACAGAGGTTGCCGCTGGCATGGGTCAGCAGCGAGATCAGCTGGTACTGTGCGTGGTTGGTATCCTGGTACTCGTCCACCAGAACGTAAGGGAAACGGTACTGATACTTTGCCAGTTCCTCCGGGAATCGCCGGAACAGTTCTACCGTCAGATAAATGATATCGTCAAAATCCAGTGCATTGGAGGCACGCAGATGCTGCTGGTATACACCGTACAACTTTGCAATCATCATCTTTCGATAGTCACCGCCGGCATCTTCCAGCATCTCTGCCGGAGAGATCATGGCATCCTTTGCCCGGCTGATCTCCTGGATCACACTGCGGGGCGGGAACTGTTTTTCCGACACATTCACGTCAGAAAGGCAGTTCTTCATCAGCCGCCGTGCATCATCTGCATCGTAAATGGCAAAGTCGCTGTCATACCCCAGCAGGGTGATGCTCCGGCGCAGGATGCGCACGCACGCCGAGTGAAAAGTAGACGCATTGACAGATGCGGCGATCTCCTCCCCCAGCGTACTTGCCAATCTGGCACGCATTTCTCCCGCCGCTTTATTGGTAAAAGTGATCGCAAGAATATTCCACGGGCGAATCGGTGCAATCGCCAGAATCTCACGCAGGCGTTCCACATCTGTCTCCGCTTTTCCGTCTATGTAATCCTGCAGCCACACAGCATCCTCTTCCGGCAAAAAGCCGTCTGCCTTGGCATAGCCGTCTCCGAAATAGATCATGTTGACAATGCGGCTGATGATTGCCGTTGTTTTGCCGCTCCCTGCGCCGGCAAGCACCAGCACCGGACCGTTTACGGAGAAAACGGCTTTCTGCTGCTGTTCGTTCAAAGAACTGAAGTATGTTTGAAATGCCTTTCGTTTCAGCGCAATGCACTGCTGTTCTGTCATGTTTTTCTCTCCCTGCTTTCTCAATATTGTCTCAGATGTCTAGCATCTGTCTGGTTCTATCAAGGTATATGTCCGAATGTGGGACACGCTTTTATTATACCATATTCCGCTGCGTTTGAAAAGATGCACTGCAAACTTTTCACAATTTTCCGCTGCCGCATCCTTTTTCAAGAAAACATCATGCTGATATTTTCTTGTTTTTTCGCATGATGTTTTCTATTTTATATCCCATGTTTTATCAATTGACAATTGCAGAAAAATTGGATATGATATACCTGTCCGCTGCTGCCGGTTCTAATGTGCTGTTCTCCGACGTATCATAGAAACAGGAAGTCTAACAACGCAGCGGCTCTGCCGCATCGCACAGGAGGTTTTTATGCAGCGAAAAGCGATCTCATTTTTGATTATGTGTACCATAGCCACCGCATTTTTCACCAATAGTTCCGTATCCGCCGCCGCTGAGGAATTCGTACCGGGCGGCAGTGCTGCACTGCCTGCCGTCTCTTCTTACGAATCCTGGATGCAGTTTGAAACGCCGGATACCAACACCCCTGCAATCGACACAGACGGCTGTCTGAACTATACACTCGCCAAGCTGAGCGCACGGTACAATCTGCCAGTTCCCGGTGTCAGCCTGCTCTCCGATTCCTATGATTATTACACCGCTTTTTCGGAAAAGGTACTGTCCGGCGGCGCAACGAAAATGGACAGCCTGGCAAATCAGTACCAGGCGTATCTCACCCGGCAGGAATCCGTCTGGCTTTCCGGCAATCTGGAAGAGCGCATCGCACAGGCATATGCGGTCTGCGCTGAAACGGGGACAGAACGCTCACAGAGCTACATCCTGCAAATGACAACAGCATCCGGCAGCGATCACTATGTATTGGTAGATTACATCGACACCGAACAGAAACGGCTTTACCTGCTGGATTCCGGCTCGTGGTATGTGGAGTATCTGGGAGATGCCAAAACCATGGAAAAGGGCTACTGCATTACCGCAGTCCACCCGTTTCATATTTTCAAAATGCCGGGTGATACAGACGGCGACTTTCTGCTGACGCAGTGTGACATTGATAATCTGCTGCACGGCGCATACGAGGATACGCTTTCCGGAGACGCAAATCACAGCGGCACGGCTGACCTTTCGGATGCCGTCTATCTGGCGCATCTGATACAGTCTGTGGGACATCTGAGTGTTCAGCACGCTCTGGAAACAGAGATACCTCCGGTCGCCACTGCAACCACATCTGCCGATGCGCTGCCCACTTTCTGGAACAGTCAGATTTTTCAGCGGCAGCTTGCCAAATGAGAAAGAGTCCGCCTGCACAGTTACCGTGCGGACGGACTCTTTTCTATTACATCTTAGGAATCCTGGTTGTTTACCTTTACAAACTGCATGATCCAGTCAGAGATCTGTACATTTGCCTCCTTCTGATATTTCTCCTGCAATTCATTATAGCGTTCTTCCTCTAAGCCAGCCTCAGCGGTCAGCTGCCAGCCCGGCTGCTGCGATGCGCCGACATAATAAATTAGGCAGGAAATATAGGAACTGTCCAGGATCGTCACATCCCCTGCTTTTCTGGATTCGTCAAAGCACCAGTCACGCCAGGTGGTCATCAGCTGCGACCGGGTCACATTCTGGTACAGTCCACCGGACACGGAGGTGTCTTCGGTATACTGGTCAGCCAGTGCCGCAAAAGTTGTCTCTTCCTTGTCACTGGCGTTCCATTCCTCCAGCGCCTTTTCTGCTGCATCATGGGCGCCCGATGCGGAGTCGTATGTGTTTGCCGTGAAAAGGATCTGCCGCAGGTTCACCGGATGGGTCTCGTCACGCTCCGGTGCAGCAGTCAGCAGGCAAACAGTAATCGTTTTGTTGTCTGTATCGGTGAAAAGCTTACTGTCCCCGACTTTGGTGTCCGCAGAAAACGCCCATTCGCTGATGGAGTCATTCTGGGTATAGGAGACATCTTCCATGCAGAGCGTCTTGACCTGGGATGCCAGTTCCTCTTCTGTCAGCGAAGTGTTCTGCGCATAGTAATCATGCACCCACTGTTCAAAGGATTCTTTGGTGTCACAGCGCCGCAGATTTCGTGCCAGTTCTTCTGCCTGGCTCTGGCTGATGGTGGTGCTGTCGCTGGAATCGTCATAGGAAAATGAAAATTCCATATAGCTGCACACATCCATTTCTGTAGGATTTTTCTCGTAATAGGCGTTCAGTTCCTCTTCCGTGAAGTTGAAATTGTCCTGGATATGCGTGCTGAAACTCTGCGCCTTGAAGTACAGTTCCAGTGCGTGTGTTACGTTTTCCTCTTTTACCGTATCTGGCATGGTGCTGAAATCAATCTGTTTTTTCGCAGACGCCACCAGAGAAGAGATGTCTTCCTCCGGCGTGTAATTTTCCGCATCTGCCGCCTCACAGAATGCCAGAATGTTCTTGGCATACTCTTCCGCAGCATCGGTGAAATATGCCTCCCAGGTCGTATCATTATCGTAATTCTGGTCGGCTAACGGTTTCGAGGTGTCCGGCACATTGGAAGAGCCGGACTCGGAATTGCTGGTGATGTAGCCGTTATAGATCTGCCACGCATAAAAAGAGACCTCTGCCGCATTCAGCTTATAGTGCGCCGTCTTTCCGGCAGAAAGCAGCTGGGTCATCGGCTTTTCCCGGACGAACCAGGTCGTTCCGCCGGCAACGACTGCCACAGCCGCTGCGCAGCACACAATTGCCGTGACAGTCTTTTTGGTGCGGTGTTTTTTTCGTTTTGCCTTTTCGGATTCCTTTCGCTTTGCTTTACGCTGTTCCGCCAGGAACGCCTGTTTTTCCGATGGTTTCTTTTTATTTGCCATATTGTATCCTCGTATTTCTATTGCACAAATCATTCTCAGCGTATATCGCCTTTGTACAATGCAGTTTCTTTTAACAGTATAGCACATTTTCAGACAAAGTGCAAGAAAAAAGCGAAATTTTGTGTCCTTCCCCATTTTCCGTGTTATTCCGCCGGGATGGAACAGATTAAATCGCTGCACAGCGGGCATACTCAAAGGGACAGGAGGCGTATTATGGCTTTTCAAAAAGTAATGATTTCCGGTATCAACACATCCGAACTCACCGTTTTGAAAGAGGAAGAAAAAATCGCCCTGCTCCGGGAGATACGGGACACCGGGAGCAAAGCCGCACGGGACAAACTGATCCAGGGGAATCTGCGTCTGGTACTCAGCGTTATACAGCGGTTCACCGGGAGAGGTGAGGATATCGACGACCTGTTCCAGATCGGTGTTGTGGGTCTGATAAAAGCGATCAACAACTTCGATTTGACCAAAGAAGTACGGTTTTCCACCTACTGCGTCCCCATGATAAGCGGCGAGCTGCGCCGGTATCTCCGGGACTTCAACCAGATCAAGGTGAGCCGGTCACTCCGGGATATGGCATACCAGGCAATGCAGGCAAAGGAACGGCTGACAGCAAAGCTGCAAAAAGAACCGACCGTCAGCGAGATTGCCGAGGAAATCGGCGCAAAACGGGAAGATGTCGTGGTGGCGCTGGAGAGCATCAGCGACCCGGTCTCAATCTACGAGCCAGTATATTCGGAATCCGGGGATGCGCTGTATGTCCTCGACCAGATCAGCGACCGTGACACCATGGAAAGCTGGCTCGGCGAACTCTCCCTGCGCAGCGCCATCCGCAAACTGGGAAAACGGGAGCAGAACATCCTGTACCTCCGCTTTTTTCAGGGGCGCACCCAGACAGAGGTTGCAAAGGAGATCGGCATTTCACAGGCACAGGTCTCCCGGCTGGAGAAAAACGCAATCCTCCAGGTGCGCAGCGCAGCAGGCGTTGAGAAAAGCTGAAATGTAAGAAATGACGCATCGAACATTCATCTGCATGAAAAGCAAGGGCAATTCTGCATAACTTATGCAAGATTGCCCTTGCTTTTTTGAATGGAATATGTTATAATGGATAAAACACCGCAAAAAACACATATGATATAGAAAAGCATCTCACAAATTCATAACGGAGGGAAATAAGGTGAAAATTCAAAAATCTGCGGAAGATTACTTAGAAACTATCTTGATCTTATACAATCGCCGTGGCACTGTACACGCCATTGACATTGCCAACGAGCTTGCATTCTCAAAGCCCAGCGTCAGTGTGGCAATGAAAAATCTGCGGGAAAACGGTTATATCACTGTCAATGAAAACAACGAGATCTCGCTCACAGAACCTGGCCGCAAGATCGCAGAGACGATCTATGAACGCCACACCCTGCTTTCCGGCTGGCTGATGGCACTCGGTGTTGATCCCGAAATCGCTGTGGAGGATGCCTGCCGCATGGAACACGTCATCAGTGCAGAAAGCTTTGCAGCCATCAAAAATCATGTACAAAAATCTTTTCAGAAGTCCACTTCTGAGACATAAGGACGTGACCCTTTCATGCTGAAACGAATCGTGACCATCCAGGATATCTCCTGTTTCGGAAAATGCTCTTCCACCGTTGCACTGCCGCTGATCTCGGCAATGGGCGTAGAGGCGGCTGTGATCCCCACTGCCGTTCTTTCCACCCACACCAGCGGATTCACCGGTTATACCTTCCGGGATCTGACAGCAGATATCCCCCAGATCGCTGCGCACTGGAAAGGCTTAGATCTGCACTTTGACGGAATCTATACCGGCTATCTGGGTTCCAGAGAGCAGGTGCAGATCGTTGCAGACTTTTTCGATCTGTTCCGCAAAAAGGACACCACCATCGTGGTGGATCCGGTCATGGGAGACGGCGGAAAAATGTATGCCGGATTCACGCCGGACTTTGCCCGGGAAATGCGAAAGCTTTGCGCAAAAGCAGACGTGATTGCACCGAATCTGACAGAAGTTTCTCTGCTTTTGGATGTGCCTTATGCGGAAACGTGTGACATGGAGCAGATCCACAGCTATCTGAAACAGCTGACCGAACTGGGATGCCGCACGGCGGTCATCACCGGTGTCCGCAAGGGTGACGGTCACGGCGCTGCCGCCTATGACAGCGAAACGGGAAAGTTCTACGAATCCTACCGGAAACACACCCCGGAACGGATGCACGGCACGGGCGATATTTTCGCAAGCGTTCTGTCCGGTGCGCTGGTGCGTGGTGCGTCTATTGCGCAGGCGCTGTCCATTGCGGTCAACTTCACCGCTGACACCATCGAGGTCACACAGGCGGATTATGAGGACGTACACCGGGAAAAGCTGCCGTGCTACAGTGTGGAATTTGAATTGTGCATCGGCAATCTGGTGAACTATGTCAAGGAAATTCAGTAATCCTTTCTGGCAATACAAAAGAGACCGCAGAAAGACTGCGGTCTCTTTTTTCGTTTCGGCATACACGAAAGCCTGTCGTACATTCCCGATGCCCGGCAGGCTTTTCCGTGTGTCTCATTTTTTCATTTTCCCAAAGTTTACAGCACATATTTGTATCGGATGAATGCGCTTTCCCATACTAAACAGGCTTTTCCCTTTGCATTTTCACTGCTTTCAAAGAGGGATGGAAAGTTTTTTGTGACCTGCCGCTGCGGCAGGTGATGCGAAAGGAGTTCGAAAAGGAACTGGGTATCTTGTACGCCGCACGCTCCTTTTCTACGATGCTATTATAGCACTGCCTTGCCGTTATGACAAGGCTTTTGTCATAAGTGCTCTGTTTCTTGTCAAAACAAGATGGTGAAAGGCGGTCTGTATGCCATAATTCTGAAATATTTTTGTTCCAGAAAAAGCCTATTTTTACCGAATGATTTATGTTATAATGAATAAGGATTTGTATTCATAAGCATATGCAAAAATTTCTTAGGAATACAAGTCAAGCGGACACCGCCGAATCATGAGATCGTGCAATGCGGCACGATATAAGAGGGATGGAGAATTAATGCGAATCGTAATCTTTGACGACGAGCCGTGCATCGGACTGCAGCTGAAAAAGCTGCTGGAGGAAAGCGGCAGTGATATGACCGTGGAATATTTCCAGGAATGGCGCACGCTGCAGTTTTATTTTTCACAGCACGCCCATGTGGATGCTGTCTTTATGGATATCTGCTTTCAGGGCAGCACGCAAAACGGCATCGACTATGCGGAAAAGCTGGCAAAATCCAACAGCCAGACAAAGTTTATTTACGTCACCGGGCATCCGGAGGACTATTTGCAGCAGATCTTTCTGAGCAGCCACGTGAAACCATACGGTTATCTGCCAAAGCCTTTTCAGAAAGACGATGTGCTGAACTATGTCAGGAAATTGCAGGCGGATACTTCAGATTCATCGGAAGTGTTTGCCTTTAAGCCGGTGGGCGGACAGGCGGTCTATCTTTCCCTGCCGGATGTGCTGTATTTTTCCAGCGACAGACGCTATGTCACGGCGCACACCGCCCGTGGAGACTACACCGGATACTATCGGCTTTCTGACCTGGTAAAACAGCTGCCGCATTATTTTTACCAGTGCTACAAAAGCTATCTCATCAATCTGAATCATGTACAGTGCATCGAAAACAAAAGCGTCACAATATACGGCGAAAGCATTCCCATCAGCGCCTTTGGACATCGTTCTGTTGCAGACAACCGCCACGAACTGATCCGCCGCAAAAGCGAACTGCACGGTTAAGAGGTGGAGCGGATGGCAAACATTTTCTACACCTTCAACTTCACCGTGTCTGTAATGCTCATTTACCTGTTTATGCTGCTATTCACCCGTGTTACCATGGGAAAAGCGAAAATTGCGGCAACAGTCTGGAACGGCATTATAACATTTGCAACCAGTTTGACGTTCTGTCTGATTCCGTGGATGCTGTACGGCGATGCGTCCTACTGGATCCTGCACAAACACGAACAACTTTACACGCTCCTGCACTGGAGCATATTCTTCGTCTTTTATCTGACAGCGTATCCGAAGGAATCCATTCTGATACGCTGTTTTAATGCAGTGGTAAATTTCATCATTTTCGCCGCAGCAGATATTTCTGTTGTTTTGCTTGCCGGCGCTGTAGATGCAGTGTTCGGGATACACTATGCCGAGGTTATTGCATCCACAGAGCGCTGGTCGAAGTGGTATAATCTTTTCACTACCATGCCGGTAGTACTGCTGTACCTGGCAGTAATTCCCCTGCTGAAATGGCTCTATCCCCGTCTGCATATCCAGCTGAAAAACCACAAACAGGTGCTCTGTCTGATGACATTTCCCCTGGCGCAGTTCTTCGCCATTTACACACTGGTCACCATTTTGCAGCAGTTCCATGCCATCGGCACATCTCCGGGAATGCAGCTGTTACTGGGGGCAACCATCTTATTAAATGTAGTATCCAGCATTGTGCTGCTGTACTTCATGAGAAAGATGTACCAAAAGGAACAGGAAGAACAAAAGATACGATTCTTCGAAGAATACGAAACGCTGTCCAAGCAGTATCAGACCCAGGCGGAACAGGCATCCCAGCAAGTTGCTGAACTGCGGCACGATTTCGACAACCAGATGCAGGTATTCTCCGGATTGATGCAGTCCGATGCAGTGGAGGACGCCATGCAGCTGGCAAAAGAATTACAAACCAGATTCCAGGATCAAAAGCTGAAACTGCAGTACTGCGAAAACACCATTGCCAATGTAATTTTACAGCAGACCGCAGAGACCTGCCGCAAAAAGCAGATCAACTTTGAAGTCCGCTGTTCCCTGCCGGAAATGCTGAACATCCGCCGGGTGGATCTTTGCAGCCTTTTAATCAATCCGCTGCAAAATGCGATCCAGGCATCGGAAAAAGTGCCGGAGGGAGAACGGCAGATCTCGTGCAGCATCTGGCAGGAAAACAGCATGGTCTTTTTCCGCATCCGCAACCGGAAGGCAAACGAAGTCCAGGTGCAGGACGGCAAATTCCAGACCACAAAGCAGGACAAGTCCAGACACGGATTCGGCATCGACATCATGGAACACATTGCAAAGTCCTACGGCGGCACAGCAGATGCCAGCTATGACGACCAGTTCTTCACCATTGTCATTCAGCTGAATCTGCCGGAAACTGCACCGCTGGAGGAATCGGAAAAGGAGGCAGTGGAATGCACACATTAAAAATATTCTGGGAAATGGGTAATCTGACTTTTTCCGCAATGTGTGTCGTTGTATTTGTACTCCTCTATTCCAATATCACACTGGGAAAGGCAAGCCGCACAGCAAGAACAGCACTGTTTTCTTTTAGCCTGTTGATCCATATTGCCTTTTTTGCCGTTTCTTACATCATGTACGGCAATGTCGCTGTGCTGATGCTGAATGACCTGCGAATACTGTTCAATATATTTAGCTGGGGTTCCTATCTTGTCTACTATCTCGCCGCCTATCGAAACCATCCGGTTTCCAGACGGTTGTTCCATTTCCTAATCAACTGCGTTTCCATGTCGTTTTGTGATGTGCTGAGCGTCCTGCTCTTCAGCGTATTTGATGCCATCACCGGATATCACACGGCAGTTCTGCTGATGGCGGATGAGCGATGGGAAAAGTGGTATTGCTTTATCGGCTATATCGGTACAATCACGTTCTATCTGATCTTTCTCCACTTCCTGAAAAAATTTGTGCATCGGAGAAAAATGCGGACGCTGATGGAACAAATCACGCAGAAACTCCCCTACCTGGTCTTTCCCGCTGCACAGGCAGCCATTGTTCTGACGCTGACCTTTATCATCCAGAAGTATCGGATCATGTCCACTTCTCCCATTATCCTGCTGCTCGTGGCAATTACATTTTGTCTGGGCGTGGTTTCCAATGTCATGCTGTTCCACTTCATCTGGAATATGCAGGAAAAGGAACAGATCGCACAAAAATTGCAGTTTTACGAACAGTATGAAGCGCTTTCCCTGCAATACCAGGAACAGGCAGGACGAGTCTCTCACGAGGCGGCAAAAATGCGGCATGACTTCAACAACCAGATGCAGGTGTTTTCCGGGCTGATCGCCGCAAACGAGCTGGAAGATGCCAAGCAGTTTGCCGCAGAACTGCACAGCAAATTCCAGGACCAGGCGCTCCGGCTGCATTACTGTGAAAACAAGATTGCCAATGTGATCTTACAGCAGACTGCCGAACAGTGTGCTACCCAGAACATCCGGTTTGAGGTGCAGTGCAGTCTGGCAGACGATTTGCCCATTCAGAAGATCGACCTTTGCAGTCTGTTCCTGCATCCGCTCCAGAACGCCATGCAGGCAGTGCAGAAACTTCCGGAGGAACAGCGCTGTATCTCCTGCAACGTGCAGCAGGACAAGGGATCTGTCTGCATCCAGGTACAGTGCTTTGCGGAAAATGAATCCGACCTGGCAGACCGGCACAATGTTCTGGAGAAAATCGCCAGGGAATATCACGGGACGGCAGAGATCAGCTGTACCGGCAACGAATACACAATTTCAGTACAGGTTTTCCTGCCGGAAAATGAGGAGGCATCATGCAGTACCAAAGCGTAACCGCCGGCACGTTTCTAGAACGTCCGAACCGTTTTATTGCAATGGTCGATCTGGACGGGCGGACAGAACGTGTCCACGTCAAGAACACCGGGCGCTGCCGGGAACTGCTTGTCCCCGGCTACAAGGTCTATCTGGCACATGGCACCAATCCGAACCGAAAGACCCGATACGATTTGATCGCAGTGGAAAAGGAGCGCCCCGGAAAGACTCCCCTGCTCATCAATCTGGACTCCCAGATTCCAAACGATGCTGCGGAGGAATGGCTGCGCAAGGGTACGCTTTTCTCCGAAAATGCCATAATTGAGCGAGAAGTCACCTATGGGAATTCCAGGTTCGACTTCAGAATCACAGACGGCGAAATGCAGTCCTTTCTGGAAGTGAAGGGCGTCACACTGGAACAGGACGGCGTTGTCTCCTTTCCGGATGCGCCGACACAGCGTGGCGTCAAACATCTCCGGGAACTGATTGCCTGCCGGAAAGCAGGATTCGGTGCATATCTACTGTTTGTGGTACAAATGCGTGATGTTGTGCAGTTTCGTCCCAATGATGCCACAGACCCGGAATTTGCACAAACGCTCCGGCTCGCTGCGGCATCCGGTGTCAAGCTGCTCGCAATGGACTGCGATGTCACGCCGGATTCGATGACACTGCGAAAGCCGGTTCCCATTTCTCTTTGAATATGCCGAAAGCGCCTGTTTTCCCCCCACAGGGATACGAAACAGGCGCTTTTTCTGTGCTTATGAAAAGAAGTCCTCCAAAAGCCGGCGCAGTTCGCCCTCACTGGATGCGGTGATTCCCTGCTCCAGCTGCTCCCGGTCATATTCCGAAAGCAGGTTCAGCGGCTCATCCAGCAGCTCATACGGGGTACTGCTCCCGATGCGGTACAGCCCGACCTTGCCGTCTGCGATCCGCATCAGATAGCCGGGATCTGTGGGCGGCTGCGATGTTGTGACACCCTGTACGGCGCTTTTTTGGTGCCGCACGGACAAGGTCATAGAACCGCCGACGATCACAAGAGAGATCACCAGCGCCGTCAGAAACATCCATACTGTTTTGTTTTTTTCCATGTGTTTTTCCGCCTTTCTTTCTCTGTGCGCCAGGAAGATTTTCCAAATTATCTGAATAAGTAACAAAAGTATTCTTCCCAAAATTCCGAACTTTATACAATCTGCATATTTTTCAAAGAAAATTTGCCGTACCTCTTAACAATGCCGTGAAAATGTGATATAATAATATGGTATATCATTCTGCTTTTTATCCGGCAGAACCGTATCAGAGAATTCAGACGGCACTGCGCACAGGCTGCCTGTCAGCTTTATGCAGGAATGTCTCAACAACGAATTTCCATGTGACCTGCAATTTGCTGTGTGAAACGGCAAAGCTTGCGGCACACTGGGCTTTTGGAAGGAATCAAAAATATGGATAACAACAAAAAACGAAACCAACCTGCTCGGAATGAGAAAACAAACCGAAACGGCAAGAGCGGCGGCGTTCCGATGCGGAAATACTACGGACCGACCGGCACGCCGGACTATCCCTATCACAGTCCGGAACTGGACGAGCCAACCGTCAAGGAAAAGCGTTTTCCGGTTCTGCGGCGTTCGCTTTCCATTCTCGGTTCTACCCTGGCGGCGCTTTTCATGATTCTGATTATCACCTGCACCATTGTGGCAACTGCGCTGGTGGTATATGTCATGAACTTCCGGGACGATGTTTCGAATGTCACCATTGAGGAGATGGAGCTGTCCTACAATACCAACATCTATGCCCAGGACAGCAGCGGCGAATGGGTGAACATTTATGAGGTCACCAACGAATCGCAGCGCATTCCCATCAGCATTGACGATATTCCCCAGCACACGAGAGATGCTTTCGTCTGTGCCGAGGATGAGCGTTTCTACACCCACGACGGTGTAGACTATAAGCGTACTGTTTCCGCTTTTGTCAATATGTTCGTGCATATTTACGATACCAACCAGGGCGGTTCTACCATTACACAGCAGCTCATCAAGAACATCACCGGCGACAGCGAGCAGTCCCCTTCCCGTAAGATCCGGGAAATTTTCCGTGCGATGGAATTGGAACGTGCTTATTCCAAGGACAAGATCCTGGAGACCTACATGAACTACATCGGTTTCGGCGGTACTTCCAACGGCATTGAACATGCCGCCCAGAAGTACTTCGGAAAGAGCGCAAAGGATCTGGATGTGGCAGAGGCCGCCTGCCTGGCGGCGATTCCGAAAAGCCCGGAAACGCTGAATCCGTTTGCCGGCTATAAGGACGACACCACAGGTGAATGGGTCAACACCGGCAAACAGAAAAACAAAAAGCGCCAGGAATATGTTCTCTGGCAGATGTACAACAACGGCGCACTTACCTACGATGAATACCAGGCGGCTGTACATGAAAAGCTGGTCTTTACCGATTCGGATGAGTACAAGGCTGCACATCCGGAAACAGAAAAACAGGAGGAGACCGACCCGAACCAGCCCACCTCCTGGATCGTGGACGCCGCATTGTATGAAGTGGCAGATTATCTGAAGGAACAGTTTAATCTGAGTACGGAACAGGCGATCTCCCGTATCAATCGTGGCGGCTATCAGATCTACACCACTGTGGACCAGGATATGCAGGCATATGTGGAAGAGAAGTATAAAGATCTGGGAAACCTGGTGGAAAAGGACCGGGTTGCCAAGTGGGAAGATCAGAACGGCGACGGCGAGTACAGCTCGGATGAGATCGTTTATCCGGAATCTGCTTTCGTTGCCATGAACTACAAGGGCGAGATCAAGGCTATGGTAGGCGCAACCGGAGAAAAGACGCAGTCCCTTTGCTTTAACTATGCCACCATGGAACAGCGTCAGCCGGGTTCTACCATCAAGCCGCTGACCACCTATGGACTGGCGCTGGAAAGCGATCTGATCCACTGGGGTTCTATCTATAAGGATGAACCGATCGAAGTAGAGGGCAAGGCATGGCCGACCAACTACAGCGAGGACAGTTCGGCAATGTCTATCAGCCACAAGGAACTGAAAGTTTTCGAGGCGCTGGAAAAATCCTACAACACGGTCCCGGCTCAGCTGTGCCAGACACTGACACCGCAGAGCGTGTTTGACTTTGCAACTTCAAAAATCGGACTGGATCTGTGCAAGGATTCCGGTGACGGACATACAGACAATGCGTATTCTCCGCTGACCGTTGGTGCGCTGACCTATGGCGTTACACTGGAAAATCTGGTCAACGGCTATGTGCCTTACGGCAACGGCGGAACGCAGTACAAGGCGCATCTGGTCAGCAAGGTTGTCCAGGGTGCCGGAGATCTGATCTATGAGAACAACGGCGATCCGGAAGAGGCTGTCAGCAGCGAAACCGCTTATGTCATGAACAAGCTGCTCCAGGACGTTGTCAACAACGGTACCGGTCAGAAGGCAAAGCTGGAAAACAAGCACGTTGCCGGAAAAACAGGTACTACACAGGATTGGAACGACTTGACATTCGTTGGACTGACCGAGGATTTTGTCAGCGGCGTATGGCTGGGCTATAAGGAACGTTCTGAACTGAAAGATCACCACATCAAGTCAGCACAGATCTGGTACAACATCATCGGCGAATATGCAGACAGCATGGACACTGGTGCAGAATACCCGGAGAACGACAAGGTGATCGAAGGAAAAGTCTGCGCAAGAAGCGGCAAGATTGCCGGACCGAACTGCGAGGCAACCACTACCGGTTACTGGAAATCCAGCAATGCGCCGGTTTGCGATGAATGCGGCAAGTACAGCAAATCCACCAAGGCTACAGGCGAACAGGAAGAGGGTACATCCGAAACGACTGCTGCCGGTGAGCAAACCCAGGCAAATCACGAAAATGAAAACGGTGACGCAGCTACCGAGGCTGCAACACAACCTGCACAGACGCAGGCTGCACAATAAAGGCAATACCGCACAAGACATCAAGCTGCCTTGTGCGGTATTGTATGCCATCTCACATAATAAAAGGAGTATCGATCATGCAACAAACTTATCTTCTCTGCTGCCCCTGTCACTTTGGTCTGGAGCGCACCCTGCGCTTTGAGATTTCCAAGATCGGCGGCACGGATATAGCGGCACAGGACGGACGTGTGCTGTTCCGGGGCGATACGGAGACCATCGCCAAGGCAAATCTCTGCCTCTCTACAGCAGAACGTGTTCTCATTCAGCTGGGACAGTTCAAGGCGTTCAACTTTGAGGAACTGTTTCAAGGCGTTCGTGCGCTGCCGCTGGAACAGTGGATTGGAAAGGATGACGCTTTTCCGGTAAAAGGCCACGCTCTGGACTCCAAGCTGCACAGCGTGCCGGACTGTCAGTCCATCATCAAAAAGGCAGCTGTAGAACGGCTGAAGTCTGTTTATCACACCAACTGGTTCACAGAATCCGGTGCGGCGCATCCACTGCAGTTTACCATCCGAAAAAACATTGCCACCATCTACCTGGACACCACCGGCATCGGACTGCACAAGCGTGGCTATCGAAAGAACTCCAACGCTGCCCCTATCAAGGAGACGCTTGCGGCAGGTATTGTTGACCTGGCTCGTGTCCACTCGGACAGCATTGTCTGCGACCCGTTCTGCGGCAGCGGTACTTTTCTGATCGAAGCTGCATTTAAGGCGATGCGCATGGCACCAGGACTCAACCGCCGTTTTCTGGCGGAGCAGTGGACGCAGATTCCGAAAGCTGTCTGGCAGGATGCCCGTGCAGAGGCTGTGGCAAACATCCGGCATGACGCTGCATTTGAGGCGTATGGATTTGACGTGGATCCGGAGGCAATTGCCCTCACAGAGGAAAACTGCCGCAAAGCCGGTGTACAGCGGCGCATCCATCTGATGCAGCGTGACATTTCTGCTTTTGAGCCGATGGAGAATGCCATTACGATCTGCAATCCTCCATACGGCGAACGTATGCTGGACATCCAGCACGCCCAGTCTATCTACCGCATTATGGGCGATGTATTTCCGGCAGACAAGGCGCATCCCTGCTACATCATTACCCCGGACACAGACTTTGAACTGCACTTCGGCAAGCCGGCAAATAAAAAGCGGAAACTTTACAACGGCATGATCCAGTGCAATCTGATGAGCTATTACCAGGATTAAGGAGCGGTTTCTTATGCAGATCGTTATGATTCACGGACAGAATCACCGTGGTTCTACCTATCACATCGGCAAAATGGTTGCCGATGCGCTGGGCGGAACGGTGACGGAATTCTTTCTGCCACGGGATTTTGGCTCGTTTTGCGTTGGATGCAACAACTGCTTTATGAAAGACGAAAGCCTATGTCCGCACCATGCAAAGCTGAAACCGATCACAGATGCCATGGATGATGCAGATGTGCTGATCCTGACCAGTCCCGTCTATGTTTATCACGCCACCGGTGCAATGAAAGCCTTTCTGGATCATTACGGTTACCGCTGGATGGTACATCGGCCCGAACCGGCTATGTTTCACAAGCAGGCAGTCTGCGTTGCCACTGCTGCCGGCGCAGGAATGCGCTCTACCCTGCGGGATATGCAGGACAGCCTCTTCTTCTGGGGCGTTCCGAAAGTTTACCGCATAGGGAAGGCAGTTCACGCTGTATCCTGGGCCCATGTTTCGGAAACACAGCGGCGCAGCTGTGCAAAACAGGCAGATGCCATTGCAAAAAAGATTCTCCGGAAAAAGAAGGTACATCCGGGACTGAAAACAAAGGGATTTTTCCATATCATGCGCATGATACAGAAAAGCGGCAGCTGGAACGAAACGGATACCCGGTATTGGAAAGAAAAGGGTTGGATGCAGAAAGGTCGTCCCTGGAAGTAGTATTCCCCCTTTACAAGCATAGAAAAGAAAAAACGCTGAACGGTTCAGAAAAACAGTTCAGCGTTTTTGTGGTTCGCTCAAAGCTGCGGCGGCATTGCCTTAAATGTTCCAGCCGACTGCGATCAGAATGATCGGCAGCAGCACAAGCAATGTATTGCGGTACATCTTTTTGCGCAGTCGTTTCCATTCCGGCAGCGTCATTGCTTTTACACGTGGTGTTCCCAGCAAGACCAGCATCGCATTGGATGCGACATAAATGAAGTACGCATTGATGATAAACAGATAGAATGCGCCCAGCAGCATCCGGAGATTGCCGTTTGCGATGGCATAGCCGCAGGTACAGAGCGGCGGCATCAGCGCTGTTGCGATAGCTACGCCGGGAATGATGTTGTTGGATTTGTCCTGTCGTGTCTGCCCGACGATGCCGGCAATCCCACCGGACAAGGCGATTATCACATCGAAAAAGTTCGGATTGGTACGGGCCAGGAGCTGTTCTGTCGGCTCTTTGATCGGCGACAGCAGAAAATAAATGGTCGCAGCCGCAACACTCATGAGAATCTGCACCGCAAATCCAACAGAATGCCGTTTCATCAAATAGGCATCGTTGGACGCTGTGCCGTAAGCGATTGCCAGGATGCTGCCCATCAGCGGCGAGATCAGCATGGCGCCGATAATCACCGCAACGGAATTGGTATTCAGCCCCACGGAGGCAATCAGAATTGCACAGATCATGACGACCATGTTGGTGCCTGTGACTTTTCCGCCGGACAAAATGCGGTCTCGTATCTCTTCATTGGATGCCGCATCTTCTGTGATGGAAAACATCTTCCGGAAAACCGTTCTGAGGTTTTCCCGTTCCTTTTCCAGTTCCTGTCGTTTCACTGTGCCGCACCTTCTTTCGATGCAACAGTCTTTTTCTGAAATGCTGTCATAAGATTCCCCTTTCTGTACGGTTAATGATGTTGTGACTATTATAGCACAAATTGCAGGGTGACGTCAAATCCGGCGCAGAAAAAACAGAGCAGATGCAAAGTGTTACCCTCTGCATCTGCTCTGTTTCATTTGTGATTTTCCTTTCGGAGATGTTACCGGATAATATCGCTCCAGGTCACAGGAACGCCTGCGCCCCTGTTTGCCACGTAGTACATAACATAGAACATATCCTGGGGATCCAGCCGCTTTTCTGCGGTGTTCTTGCCCTCGGTGCTTTCAGTATCCGCATCCGCAAGGAAGTACGCCAGAACGGACAGGTTCTCGTCTGCTGCATCCGGAGAGGTTTCCAGGAGCTTTGTATCGGAGAAACCTGCGCCGACATAGGCGATATAGCGCATCAGCTCGTAGATATCTGTGGAATCCACCTTGCCGTCCAGGTTTGCGTCACCCTTTTTGCCGATGTAGACCATCGGACCGGTGATCTCGTATACTTCCCCATTTTCGGCGGTGTAGGTCGCTTTCAGATTTTCTGCGACGTATGCCGTATTTCTCGCCGCAAACAGTGCTGCCGGCGAATCGTATTCCAGGGTAACGTCTGCCGTAACGTCCACGGTTTCCCCTGCCGCATTGACCAGGCTGACGCTCATAAACGATGCCAGGTCAAAGGGCGTGCTGTCCTCTGCCGTGCAGTAGACTGATTCTGTCGAAATGGTAACAGAGATCTGACCTTCCGGTGTATCGGAACTGCTGGTCGAGGTGGAGGTTCCCGTTTCGGTTGTGGAAGTCGTTTCGCTTGTTTCGGTCGTTCCGCTTGTGGTGGAAGTGGTCGTGGTTGTTTCTGAAGAAGTTGTTGAAGCAGTTGTGGTGGTCGTTGTTGTATTTGTTGTGCTACTGGTTGCGGATGTAGTTGTTGTGCTTGTGGTTGTTGCACTTGCTGTTGTAATGGAAGTAGTGACAGTTGTTGTGGTAGTGGTAGTTGCTGTTGCAGAAGTGGTTGCTGTAGTTGTGGTAGAAGTTGTTCCGCTGGTGGTTGTGCTTGCCTTGGTTGTGAAAGTTGTTCCGCTGGTGGTTGTGCTTGCCTTGGTTGTGAAAGTTGTTCCGCTTGTAGTAGTGCTTACCTTGGTCATGGAAGTCGTTCCGCTGGCAGTTGTGCTTGCCTTTGTTGTGGAAGTTGTTCCGCTTGTGGTAACGCTTGCCTTGGTGGTAGAAGTTGTTCCGTTTATAGTAGTGCTTGCCTTTGTTGTGGAAGTTGTTCCGTTTGTAGTAGTGCTTGCCTTGGTTGTGGAAGTCGTTCCGCTGGTGGTTGCGCTTGCCTTAGTCGTAGAAGTCATTCCGCTTGTGGATGTGCTTGCCTTTGTTGTGGAAGTTGTTCCGCTTGTGGTAACTGTAGTTGCCTTGGTCGTGGAAGTTGTTCCGCTTGTGGTAACGCTTGCCTTTGTCGTGGAAGTCGTTCCGCTGATCGTTACGCTTGCCTTGGTCGTGGAAGTCGTTCCGTTGGTCGTTACGCTTGCCTTGGTTGCGGAAGTTGTTCCGCTGGTGGCTGTGCTTGCCTTGGTTGTGGAAGTCGTTCCGTTGGTGGTTGCGCTTGCCTTAGTCGTAGAAGTCGCTCCGCTGGTGGCAGTGCTTGCCTTGGTTGCGGAGGTCGTTCTGCTGGTGGCAGTGCTTGCCTTGGTTGTGGAAGTTGTTCCGCTGGTGATGACGGTGGTCGCCTTGGTGGTGGTCACCGTCGTGGTGGTAGTCGCCTGTGCGTTTACGATGACTGTTCCGGTCACAACGTTATAGTTGTCGCTGTCCGCCGGGGTAAATTCCCAGGTCAGCGTGTTCTTTCCGGCAGCAAGCCGCTTGATCTCGCCGACGATCTTCACCGTACCCTTGGTGCTGTTATCGCTGAGGATCAGCCCCAGTTCATCCACCGGGTCGCCCTCGGTGTGCTTGTCGCCGTCTACGGTCACTTCAACAGTAGGATCTGCCTTTGCAATGTGGAAGGTCAGCTCCGCTTTTTTCGATGCGCCGTTTTTCGCCGTCAGAATCAGCGTGGTTTTCACCTTATCCGTAGCCTTTTCCGGTGTGCCGGAAAGCACGCCTTCCGCTGTGAGGGTCAAGCCCTCCGGCAGTGCGCTTGCCGCATCCACCTGGAAGTCTACGCTTTCCAGAACGTCAAGGTTCGTCACGAAATCGTTCAGATCCAGCGCATCCATTTTCTTGTGATATGTCAGCTCGATGGTATCGCTTATGCCCTCGGAAAGCTGGATCTCCACCGGCACTTTCTTCACGATGATCTCGGTGTCGGCGGTCAGTGTGTACGGGCTTTCTGTGATCTCAGTTTCGCCCACATAATAGTGATAGGTGTACGCATTGTCGGGCGATTTTTCCAGGGTGATCTTGGCGCCGGTGTTGTGATATGTTGTCACGGTCGCCGCATCTTCGCCAAAGCTTTCGTCATAGGTCATTTCCAGACGGCAGACCTGCTCGGAATCGGCGTTCAGCGTGGGATACTTCTCGGTGGAAAGATCCTGGTAGAATGCAATGGCGGACTGGTCACCGTTCAGCAGGTAGCAGACTTCGCCGCTGGCGAACTGGTCGGCAGTTTTGAATGTTGTGCCGTCGAAATCATCGGTTTCGCTATCGGAGAGGTAGTAGCAGTTTTCAACTGTGCCATCTTTATCATTAATTTGAACTACACCATTCATACTACCGCCTGTAAGCGTTCCAGAATTGTAGCAATTTTTAATTGTGCCGCCAGAATTATTCCAGGCGGCTACTCCTCCGCCAGTATCCTTATCAGCTGTAATATTTCCAGTGTTATAACAATTTACAATTGAACCAAAATTATTAGCAACTAATCCGCCAACATAATCATACTCAGCAGTGATAGTTCCTGCGTTATAGCAATTTTCAATAGTTCCGTTGCTATATGCACAGATACCGCCAACATAAGCTACTCCCCTAAAGTATGAGTTCTCCAGACCAACATTCTGAATTTTTCCTTCCTTATTTAAGTAAGAAAATAAGCCGATGTTACCTACTCTAGTATCATTAAAATACAGTCCACGAATCACATGACCCTGTCCATCAAATGTACCCATATAGTGAATACCAAAGATTGGTGTCCAGTCTCTCCAGCCCTCTGTCTTTGTGCCGTCACAGCCTGCAACATTGCCCTCGTTTACTGTGATATCCGCAGTGAGGACAGCATCTGCATCAGTAATTTTTCCGTCATTCACCTGCGCCGCAAACCAATACAGTTCACCGGCATTTTCGATCTCGTATGTGCCGTCCTCGTTCTGCGTTGCCGGCTGGTAATGGCTGTCCGGGTAGGTCTTGCAGAAACCGTTTTCGTCCCAGTCGTGATCGACAAAGCTTTCGTCCTTGTCGTTGGTGTAGCCGTCGAGAGCGCCGCTGCAGTCTTTCATCTTTTCGTAGACCTGCTTGTGCGTGCTGTCGAGAACCGGGCTTTTGTCTGTGCCGAGGAGCTGGTAATAAATCAGGGTCTCACTGCCGCTGTTTTTGTTTAGCAGGTAGCAGACTTCGCCGCTGGCGAATTGTTCGGCAGTTTTGAATGTTGTGCCGTTCAAATTGTCGGTTTCGCTGTCGGCAAGGTAGTAGCAGTTTTCAACTGTGCCGGAATTATCCTCAACCACACCATTCATATCACCGCCTGTAAGCGTTCCGGTACTGTAGCAATTCTTAATTATGCCGCTAGAACGGTTCCAGGCGACTACTCCTCCGCCAGTACGATCATCAGCTGTAATATTTCCAGTGTTATAGCAATTTATAACTGAACCAAAATTATTTGAAACTAAGCCGCCGACATGGCCATACATAGCTGAAATAGTTCCTGCGCTATAGCAATTTTCAATAGTTCCAGCGTTGTCTGCACAGATGCCGACAATATCAGTTGCTCCCCTAAAGTATGAGTTCTCCAGACCAACATTCTGAATTTTTCCATCCTTATATAAGTGAGAGAATAAGCCAATATTGCCTACGCTAGTATCATTAAAATACAGTCCACGAATCACATGACCCTGTCCATCAAATGTACTTATATAGTAAGTGCCATTGATTGGTGTCCAGTCTCTCCAGCCCTCTGTCTTTGTGCCGTCACAGCCTGCAACATCGCCCTTGTTTACTGTGATATCTGCTGTAAGAACAGCATCTGCATCGGTAATTTTTTCGCCATTCACCTGGGCCGCAAACCAATACAGCTGACCGGCGTTTTCGATCTGATATACGCCGTTGACCTGTTCCGGCTCGGCGTAATGGCTGTCGTTATACCGGCAGAAACCGTTGTCGTCCCAGCTATGGTCGCCGGACTTCGCATCTTTATTATTGGTATAGGTATCTGCATGGTTGCAGTTTGTGAACTGGTAAACCGTTCCGTGGGTGCTGTCCAGAACCGGGGTCGCATCGGTCGGCTCGCCGTTGTCCAGGTTCTGGCAGAAAGCAACGTCAGTCGATTCACTGCCGTTCAGCAGGTATGCCACTTCACCGCTGGCGAACTGTTCGGCGGTTTTGCCAAATGTGTCATCATTGTTGTTGGTTTCGCTGTCGGCGAGGTAGTAGCAGTTTGTGAGTGTGCCTTTGTCGTTTTGACCGCATACATCGCCGACATAAGATGTGCCTGTCACTTTGCCTGTGTTATAGCAGTTGTTATTTGTGCCGTCATTATAGCCGCATACACCGCCGACCCATTTATTACCTACAACATTTCCTGTGTTATAGCAGTTTTCAACTGTGCCGTTATTCTCGCCAACTACGCCGCCGATATCAGCGCCAACAACTACACCAGTCACATTTGCTTCGCTATAACAATTGCGAATTGTGCCGGTTTTATAATTGGAACCGCAGATGCCGCCGATGTAATTGCGACCTCTAAAGTAAGAATTTTTTAAGCCGACATTCTGAATTTCGCCGCCGTTTTCCATATGACCGAACAGACCGACGTATTTTCCATCATCTATGTCCTCATTGTTAAAATACAGTCCGCTGATAGTGTGACCCTGTCCGTCGAATTTGCCGGCATACGTTGCTCTATTAGGCGCAATGGGCGTCCAGACTCTCCAGCCCTCTGCCTTTGTGCCGTCATAGCCTGCAACATCACCCTCGTTTACTGTGATGTCTGCGGTGAGAACGGCGTTTGCGGCTACGTTCGGATATGTTGCATTATCATAATCATATGTGTTTACATATGCCGCAAACCAGTACAGCTGACCGGCGTTGGCGATCTGATACACGCCGTTGACCTCTTCCGGTTTCTGGTAGTGGGTCGGGTAGTTTTTGCAGAAACCGTTGTCGTCCCAGTCGTGATCGGATTGGGAAACATCCGAGCCGTTGGTGTAGTTCAGCGCAGAACCATCGCAGTCTGTGTCAGCATAGACCGTCTTGCGGGTGCTGTCCAGAACCGGGTAGTCGTCCTCGCCGATGGTCTGGTAGAATGCAATGGTTTCATCCGATTTGCCGCCGTTCAGCAGGTAGCAGACTTCGCCGCTTTTGAACTGCTCGGCAGTTTTTGCAGTTGTGCCGTCGATATCATCGGTTTCGCTGTCGGAGAGGTAGTAGCAATTGCCAATGGTAGCACTGGTAGCACTGCAAACACCGCCGTTACTTACGCTGTAGCAATTTTCTATTTTATAAGAACTGGAGCCACAGATACCGCCGACTTTGGCATTGTCATCATAACCAGATACTGTACAAATGCTATAGCAATTTCTAATAGAACCATATGAGTCATTTTTGGCAGTGATACCGCCAGCATTTTCTTTTCCTTTGATATAGGAATTTATAACGCCGACATTGGAAATTCTAATGTATCCTGCCCTTTCAAATAAACCAGCATCTTTATTTTCATCATTGCAATACAGTCCGCTGATGGTGTGTCCCTTTCCATCAAAACCGCCCATGCTTTTATCAAAGTAATAGGAAATCGGTGTCCATTCTCTCCAACCCTTTGTCTTTGTGCCTTCACAGCCTGCAACGTCTCCCTTGTTTACCACAATATCCTTTGTGAGGATAGCATCAACTATCTGTGTGCCATTGTTCACCTTATCCGCAAACCAATACAGCTGACCGGCGTTTGCAATCTCGTATGTGCCGTTGTTATTTGTCGCCGGCTGGTAGTGGGTGTCGTCATTTTTGCAGAAACCGTTGTCGTCCCAGGCGTGAATTTCACTTGTGGAATCTTCATCGTTGGTGTAGCCTGTCCCACTTGTGCAAAGCGTTCCTTCGTAAACCACATCGTGGGCGCTGTCCAGAACCGGGGTCGCATCGGTCGGCTCGCCGTTGTCCAGGTTCTGGCGGAAAATGTTTGCGTTGCCCGGTGTGCTGCCGTTCAGCAGGTAGGCTACGTTACCGCTTGCAAATTCGGCGGCGGTTTTGAAAGTCGTGCCGTCTAATTTGTCAGTTTCGCTGTCGGCAAGGTAGTAGCAGTTTGTAAGATAATTGGATGAATTCAGACCACACACACCGCCAACTGTATCTGTATTTTCACCTGTGCTTGTAACTGTTCCTGTATTGTAGCAGTTTTCAACGAATTTACTAGCATTTCTACCGATGATGCCGCCAATTCTCTTATCTGTTCCTGTAACATTTCCTATATTGTAGCAATTTTTAATGATAGCATTTGCAGTATTTTCTCCACAGATACCACCGAGGTCCATATCACCTGTGATATTACCTGTGTTGTAACAATTTTCAATAGTATTAGAACGCATCATATTGTTACCACACACACCGCCAACATCCGATTCTCCTGTAATGTTGCCTGTGTTATAGCAATTGCTGACAGTCCCAACCTCAAAAGCACCAACGATACCGCCAATAATGATGAATTCCCCTATAACAGTTCCTGCGTTGTAGCAATTGCTGATAGTTCCACTATTATAGCCACAAATACCGGCAGTGTACTGATATACATGAAAGTACGAGTTTTCCAGACCAACATTCTGGATTACACCACCCCTGCCCAGTTCTCCAACGATACCAATACATTCTGCACTGCTGTCGTTAAAGTACAATCCGGAAATTGTGTGTCCCTGTCCGTCAAATGTACCTTTGTATCTTCCGTAATCAGCTGCAATCGGCGTCCATTCTCTCCAAGTATTTTCACTTGTTCCGTCATAATTTGCAAGGTTGCCCTCGTTCACCACAATGTCTGTGGTGAGGGCAGCATTCAGATTAGCGTTTCCATCGTTTACCTGCTCTGCGAACCAGTAGAGGTTTCCGGCGTTTGCAATCTGGTATGTACCGTTGTCGTCTGTCTCCGGCTGTTCATACGGCGAAGTGCAGCCCTCGTCAGTACAAAAGCCGTTGACGTAATCGTGACCGTCCTCTGCACTTGCAGATAGCGTTCCAAATACCCCCCCGGGGTATACCTGTTACACCCACGGCAGACAGCCCCGTCACCAGAGCCGTCGCCAGGCTCACCACCCGTTTGGAAAGTTTCACTTTTGTTTGCATAAAATTCCTCCTTGTTTGGGAAAATTAAAAATGGGTTTTCGTTTTCATGTCAACTATATGGTACGTACATTTATTATAGCATTTTTTGACGCAGATTACAAGCATATTTCTTTCACTTTTATCTCTTTGCTAAAATTTATGCGTTTTTCACGGAAATCACAGCAAATATTTGTGAACTTTTGTGTGGAGAAATGTTGTTTTCCTGTTTTAGTTTGCGGAGTGTGGGTAGTTTGGGGTGACACAAAGGAACGACCCCTCAGTCAAGCCTACGGCTTGCCAGCTCCCCTGTTAGGGGAGCCTATATTAAGATGGAATGCGCCTATTGATTTTTCTGTGCCGGGTATGCTACAATGGGTGTGAAAAGATACGATGCGCTGTGACAAAAAATGACAGCGCCGGGAACTGAAATGAGGTGTACACAATGGGAAATACGGTATTCGGGCGCAATCTCGCCAAGCGCAGAAAGGCGCTGGGGCTGACACAGGAACAGCTTGCCATGCGGCTGAACGTCTCGCCCCAGGCGGTGTCCAAGTGGGAAAACAGCAGCTATCCGGACGGCGAAGAGGGCGAATCGTAAAGAAAACCAAAGCCTGTATTTTCTGCGCCGCAGCGGCGTCTGGAGATACGGGCTGTTTTTTTGGTTGAATTTCTATACCGTTCCTTTATTTTTTTGTGGATATTCTACAGTTCAACGAATCGTTGTGCCAACTCTACGGACAGGGGGAAAACTCAAATTTGAATTGCTTGTTTCCCTTTGGAAAACGTGGTATGCTAAAGACACCGAAAAACGAATCGTGTGAAATGATGACAGAAATCATCACGAAACAACACAGGAGGTATTTGGTATGATCAAAAAAACGATTGCAGGGATGCTTGCAATATCTACATTGATTGCAGCACTTCCCATCACAGCAGCTACCACGGTTTCCGCAGAAGGGAGCTACACCGTTCCGGAACTGTCACTGGAAAACAAGAGCGTTCCGGAAACAGACAGCATGAAGAAATCCCTGGACGATATGTTCGACACCCTGTATGTGGCATTTGTACAGCAGAATATTCCGGTAGTCATCGGCGAATTCGGTGCGACAAACCTGAACAACACGCAGGCAAGAACCGATCAGACCGCTTATTACTATGCCGCTGCAAGAGCAAGAGGCATCAGCTGCTGTCTGTGGGATAACTCCAATGCTGAGGGCGACAACGAGGCATATCGTTTCCTGGACAGAACCAACAAGACTTTCATCTATGACTCTATCACAGCGGCAGCCAAAAAATACGGTGCGCCGAGAACCGATTTCGGAGGCGGCGGTATAGAGGGCGTGGTTGTCAACAGCAACTGCACCCTGTATCCGGACGGCAAGGTGATATTCCCCTGCGAGATCGGCGAAAAGGCTGAAATTTATTTCGACATTGATATGACCAAGTCCCTGTGCGGCGGCGGTGCGCTGTGCTTTAATCTGAACGTAGACGGCAAAGGCTATTGGATCGGTTATCCGTTCCGTGCCGGTGTGGAGTGGGATTCCGCACAGAATAAAAACGTACCGGTTCCCTGCACTGTCGATCTGACTGATACTTCTCAAATGAACGTAAACTGCTGGTCGGAAAACCGAAAAGTTACGGATACCGCAGAACTGAAAATGCTCTCTAAGCTCTGTCAGGCAAGCACATCCGCTGAGATCCAGCTTTGGTGGTCTTTGAATCTGGACTGGAGTGACAGACCGGATTCCTCCGTCACGGCCGGCAAGTCCGAGAGCGAAGTTTCTGATCTGAAGGCAGCTGTTGCCAAGGAATGTATCGCAGTTATCAACGTCAGACCCATGAGCCTGCCTCTGGATAACAACATGGGCAAGGGCAGCTGGAATAACGGCGGAGATGTTACACCGGGAACAACTGTACCCGGAACACAGGACACCAACGAAACCACAACTACAACCACAAATACCGATGTACAGCCGCCTGCCGGCGACACACTGTTCCAGGTCTGGATGGCTGGTTCGATCGGCGTAGATGACTTCTGGGGCAACGGCAACAAGGGTCAGACTGCGGCAAACATTACCGGAAACGGCACGTACACTACAAGCTTCCAGGTTTCCAGCGAGGCGGACACGATCTCCTGCCTGGTTCTGGACTTTGACATTGACATTTTCAAGTACGCTTCCAAGGATTCCGCAGATCCGATCGCAGATTCCGGCATCCAGATGAAGATCGAAAGCGTTATGGTAGACGGAAAGCCGATCTCCTACACCGGTCCTTCTGACGGTGCATATCGTCTGGGCGACAGCGGCACAAGCCTGCGCTACAACATTCTGAACACATGGACACCTACCAACAAGGTTTCGGATATCGCATCGAAGGTCAAGGTTTCCAAGTCTGTATCTGTAAAGTTCACCATCTCCGGTCTGCCGGACAGCGGTGTGACAACTTCTGAATCAAAGCCCGGCACAACCGAAAGCAGCACACAGACTACCGTATCTTCCAGCGAGACTACCACAGTTCCCCAGGAAACTACCACAACTGCTGAAACCAGCAGTGCTACTGCTACGACTGAAAAATCACAGCCTTCTGAAACAAGCACTTCTGCTACTGCAACCACTGCATCTTCTGCAAAGCCCAGTGAGACCACAACCGAATCTGCTGTTCTGGCATCTATTTTCGGTGACATCAACCTGGACAGCAAGGTAGATATTACAGACGCTGTTCTGCTGAACAAGAAGGCAGCGGGTCAGGTAGATCTGAATGCACAGGCAACTGCCAATGCCGACTGCAACTCTGACAAGGAAGTAAACGGCGAGGATGCCATTGTCCTGCTGCAATTCCTGGTGCAGATCATCAAGACACTGCCGGCAACAAAATAAACTCCCCTATTTGATATCTTCATTTTAATTCTTCATAAACACAGAAAAGTCATCCTCTGGTACGGGGGATGACTTTTCTGTTTCTCTGTGCAGATGTCCGATTTTATCTTCTGTTTAACTTTGGTTTATGCGCTCTTACAGCAAACCGGATACACTAAGAGTAGAGAAAATATACACACCCGCAAATGGAAAGGAAGTCTGCATATGAAACGCAAAGCCAGCGAAACTGCTGCAAAAACAACGGGACAGATCTTACGGGACAACATCTGTACCCTGTTCAATCTGCTGAATCTGCTAATTGCCATTGCGCTGATCTTTGTTCACGCATGGTCGAACTTATTTTTTGTTCCGGTGGTCGCATTGAACACCATCATCGGTATTGCACAGGAACTGAAAGCCAAGCGGCTGATCGAAAAGCTGACGCTTTTGTCCCAGTCGAATGCCAAAATCGAACGGAACGGCGAACTGCGCTCTGTTCCCATTGCAGAAGTGCAGGAACAGGATATTCTGCTCCTGGAAAGCGGCAACCAGATCTGCGCCGATGCCGTTGTCACAGACGGCGGCATCGAGGTCAACGAGTCCCTGCTCACCGGCGAATCGGATGCAGTCTACAAAAAGGCAGGCGATTCCCTGCTGTCCGGCAGTTCTGTTATCAGCGGCACCTGCCGTGCCACTGTCCTCCGTGTGGGCAGTGACAGCTATGCCTCCAAGCTGACCAAGGAGGCAAAAAAGACAAAAGCCATGCACTCTGAACTGGTCGGCTCCATGCAGAAAGTCACCCGTCTGACCAGTTTCTGCATCGTACCGCTGGGCATTCTGCTGTTTGTGGAAGCGCTACTGTTCCGGGACAGTTCCATGTATGATGCCGTGGTAGGCACCTCTGCCGGACTGCTGGGAATGCTGCCGAAAGGACTGTATCTGCTGATTAGTGTCAGCCTGGCAGCCGGCATCATTACCCTTTCCAAGAAAAATGTACTGGTGCAGGATCTCTACTCCCTGGAAAATCTGGCGCACGTGGATGTGCTTTGCCTGGACAAAACCGGTACGCTGACCGAGGGCAAAATGCAGGTGGAAAAAGCCGACCTGTTTCCGGGAACGGACGCAGAAAAATTCCACGAGTGGATGGGAAATTTTCTGACACACACACAGGACAACAACGCCACATTCCAGGCGATGCACGCCTATTTCAAGGGTATGGATACGCTGAGTGTCACCGATCAGATCCCGTTTTCTTCGGATCGGAAATGGAGCGCCATGACCTTTGCCGGCGCAGGAACTTTTGTGACCGGCGCACCGGAAAAGCTTTGTCCGGATCAGATGCCGCCGGAGATCACCGCATACCAAAAGGAAGGCAAGCGTGTCCTGCTGGCAGGCATCACACAGCAGCCGGTACAGAAAGGGCAGCCCCTGCCGGAGGTACAACTGCTGGCAGTGATCGTGCTGACCGATCCGCTCCGTGCCAATGCGGCGAAAACAATTGCAAATTTCCAGAAAGAGGGCGTTTCCGTCAAGCTGATCTCCGGTGACAATCCGGTCACTGCCTCGGCTGTCGCACAGAAGGCAGGCATCTTGCACGGAGACCGCTGGGTGGATATGCGAACTGTAGAGGAATCTGAGATCGACGCAGCAGCACAGCGATATACCGTTTTCGGCAGAGTAACGCCGCAGCAAAAAAAACAGCTGATACAGGCATTCCACCGACAGAAGCACACAGTCGCTATGACAGGCGACGGCGTAAACGACCTATTGGCACTGAAAGAGGCAGACTGCAGCATTTCCGTGGGACAGGGCAGCGATGCCGCACGGCAGACAGCACAGCTGGTACTGCTGGACTCCGACTTCGCCGTACTGAAAGACGTGTTGCTGGAGGGCAGACGAGTGGTCCACAATGTCACACGATCTGCGGGCGTCTTTTTCATTAAAACGCTGTACTCCGTCCTGCTCTGTGCCATTTGTCTGCTGACCAATACCCCATTCCCCTTTGTTCCCATCCAGATCACGCTGATCGACCTGATTATCGAGGGGTATCCGTCCTTTTTCCTGTCTTTCCTGCCGGATTCCCGTCCGGTGCGCACCCGGTTTCTGCCGGAGGCGATCCGGCGAGCCGCACCGAATGCCATTGCCATTGGTGTATGCTTCCTGTTCTATCTGCTATTCCACGCAATGGGCTTATTCGGACTGTCCGGTGAACAGACCCAGGCAAATGCACTGCTGTTCCTGCTGATCGGTACAGTCGGGCTTGCCGGTGTTTTCAAAATGTGCCTGCCTTTCACCAAAATCAAAACGTTTTTTGCTGTGACCTCTGCGATTGGATTCTATGCCGCCATTGCTGTTTGCCTGTGGCTGCAAAATCACCTGCTCCATCTGGACATCCTGCATCTGGCTGTCCCCACTCCTGTAACTTTGCTGTTCTTTGTTCTCCTTGCTATTGCGGCGATTCTGACGGAGCGTACCCTGGCAAAGACAATTTTCCGGGACAAGGCGGAAATTGACGAATGAAGTGTAATGTGCTATAATGAAGTGTAAGGTAACACACCTGGAAAGGAGCTGTGCAGATTGACAATCAAAAAGCGGCTGTTTCTTTCGAACCTCTTTATGCTGCTGATCCCGGCGCTGGTCAGCGTTTTGATCCTGGCGCTTTCCATGTTGCTGTTTGTGAATCTTTTCTACAAGCAGGCCATGGATGAAACGGTTCGTGGAGAAAATACCGTGTATCTGGAACATCTCCTGGTAAAGCAGGCAGAGGAGTTTCTGCAAACCGATCATAAGGCGCTTACGGATTCTCACCTGTATCAAACCGTAGAAAAGTATGTGCAGACCCAGAGCATTCAGCTACAGATTTACGACGGAGATGCCCTGGTTTGTTCCATGGGCGACCGGCACGAAGATCTGGCGGAAATGCCGCTGTATATGCTTTCCAACGGCAATGTGTATGTCGAACCGATCACCATAGATGACCATAACTACACCATCTACATTGCTTTCTTTGCGCCGGTACAGGAAAGCACCTGGAACGAAATGATCGTAAAATATCTGATCGCCGTTTTGATTATTTTAATTGTAATCGCAGTCCTGGTCACAAACCGGTTTCTGACAAAGTTTGTGTTCCGGAAAATCGAAAAGCCTCTGGATATTCTGATCTCCGGCGTACATGAGATACAGGACGGCAATCTGGCATACCGCATCCGCTATTCCAACAAAGATGAGTTTCTTCCGGTCTGTCAGGACTTCAACCAGATGGCAGAACGCTTGCAGCAGTCCATTGTGCAGACGGAACGGGAAGAACGAAACCGCAAGGAACTGATCGCCGGCATCTCTCACGACCTGCGGACACCGCTGACCTCTATCAAAGCCTACATTGAGGGACTGATCGAGGGCGTTGCACAGACGCCGGAGCGTCAGCAGAAATATATGCAGACCATCCGGGAAAAGGCAAACGACATCGACCGCATGGTAGACAAGCTGTTCCTCTTCTCCAAGCTGGATCTGGGAGATAACCCGTTCTATCCGGAGCCGATTCCTGTTGCAGAGGCGCTGCACAGTCTGGTTGCCGCCAATGCGGAAGAATACGCCAGACAGGGCATGACAGTTGTGCTGGACGACATTCCCACTGACTGTGTTGTCTGCGCCGATCCGGTACAGTTTCGCAATGCAATCCTCAATCTGCTGGAAAACAGCTTGAAGTACAAGGATGATCCGGAAGTCCAGGTGCGCATCGGCTGTACGGAGACGTCATCGGATGCTACGATTTCCGTAACGGACAACGGTCCGGGTGTGCCGGAAGAGGCGCTGTCCAAGCTGTTTGATGTGTTCTATCGCAGCGACCCGTCCCGGAGCAATCCGCAGAAAGGCAGCGGACTGGGACTCGCCATTACGGCAAAAATTCTGGAACGGTTCGGCGGTTCCGTTCAGGCGGAGAATGTACATCCCAAGGGACTGCGGATTCTGCTGACCATTCCAAAGGAGGAGGCGAAACCATGAGCCATATCTGTATTATTGAAGACGATGCTGCCATTGCAGAAATCGAACGGGACTATCTGGAAATCAACGGCTTTACCGTATCCATTGCCACAGACGGTGTCTCCGGATTGAATCTGACCCAAAAGGAATCGTTCGATCTGATTTTGCTGGATCTGATGCTGCCGCAGCTGGACGGGTTCACACTGTGCCGAAAGCTACGGGAACGGCTGGATATCCCGATCCTTATGGTGACAGCAAAAAAAGAGGACATCGATAAAATCCGGGGATTGGGTCTGGGGGCAGATGATTACATTGTCAAGCCCTTCTCCCCCAGTGAACTTGTGGCAAGAGTGCAGGCACACATTGCCACCTACAAACGGCTGAAAGCACCCCAGGAGGTACAGCAGGATATCACGGTGGGCGCAATCCGGATCTGTCCCAAGTCCCACCGGGTATTCGTCCAGGAACAGGAGATCAATCTGAAAAACAAAGAGTATGAACTGCTGCTGTTCCTGGTGACCAATGCGGACACGGTATTCGACCGGGAGACCTTATACGAACGCATCTGGGGCATGGATGCGCTGGGCGACAATGCTACGGTTGCCGTACATATCAACCGCCTGCGGGAAAAGCTGGAGGAAGATCCATCCCATCCGAAATATATTGAAACGATATGGGGTGCAGGCTACCGTTTTCATGCCTGATTAGGAGATGAATTCTACATGTGGTTACTTTTTGCCTGCGGTTCTGCCCTGTTTGCCGGCGTGACCGCAGTTCTGGCAAAAATCGGGATGCAGCACATCAATTCCACCATTGCTACAGCGCTGCGGACGATCATTGTACTGCTGTTTTCCTGGCTGATGGTACTGCTGACCGGGGCATTCTCCGGAATCGGTTCCATATCGGGAAAGACGCTGGTGTTCCTACTGCTTTCCGGCTGTGCCACGGGCGCAAGCTGGCTGTGCTACTTCAAGGCACTGCAACTGGGCGATGTGAGCCAGGTCGCTCCCATCGACAAATCCAGCACCATTCTCACAATGCTGCTGGCGTTCCTCTTGCTGGGAGAGTCGCTGACATGGCTGAAACTCTGCTGTATGCTGCTCATCGGCGCAGGAACATTCCTCATGCTGCCCAAACACAGCGGCGATCTGAAAACCGTTTCTTCTAAAAAAGGATGGCTGTTCTATGCCATCCTTTCTGCTGTGTTTGCCAGTCTGACTTCGATTCTGGGAAAAGTGGGAATCCAGGACATTGACTCCAACCTTGGCACGGCGATACGGACGTGCGTTGTCCTGGTGATGGCATGGGTCATGGTGTTTGTCACCGGGCAACAGCACAGTATGCACGGCTTGAACCGGAAAGATCTGCTTTTCCTGGGGCTGTCCGGTCTGACCACCGGGTTGTCCTGGCTGTGTTATTACCGGGCATTGCAGGACGGTCCGGCGAGCGTTGTTGTCCCCATTGACAAGCTGAGCATTCTGGTAACGGTCGCTTTCTCTGGTCTGGTACTGAAAGAGCGGCTGGATCGGCGTTCCGGCACTGGATTGGTTTTGCTGACGGCAGGCACCCTTTTGCTGGTACTATGACGCAAGCTTACATCACGCACAAAAGGGCATCGGTTTCAAGCAAACCGATGCCTTTTTTTCTTATGGTTACAAATCACTTTTTCTCATCCAGCAGCATAACGCCCTCTGCCGGGTTGTGGTCGATTGCGCCTACGATTCGGTGCGGCACATATGGTTCTTCCAGGTATGCCACGTCCTCTTCTGTCAACCGGACTGCAAGTGCGCCGGCAGCATCGTCCAGGTAAGCGGACTTCGTTGCGCCGACGATGGGCGATGCAACGCCTTTCGCCCAGTGCCATGCCAGTGCGATCTGCTGCATTTTTACGCCATAGCATTCTGCCAGTTCTGCAACACGGGCTACAATTTTCATGTCCTGCTCTTCTGTGCGGTCATATTTGCCCATGGCAACTCGGTCGGTCTTGCTGCGGCAGGTATCCCCGTTCCAGGTGGGACGTGCCAGATGTCCTGCGGCAAGCGGACTATACGGCATAAGTGACACGCCCATCTGTTTACAAATGGGGATCAGTTCCCGTTCGTCCTCCCGGTACAGCAAATTATAGTGGTTTTCCATCGCCTGAAACTGCGCCCAGCCATGTTCCTTTGCCGCCAGCTGCATATTATAGAACTGGTAGCCATACATGGCAGACGCACCCAGCGCCCGGACTTTTCCTGCCTGCACCAGATCATTCAGCGCTTCCATGGTCTCTTCAACAGGCGTTTCATAGTCAAAGCGATGGATTCCAGGTAATCTGTTCCCAGACGCCGGAGCGTGCCGTCAATCTCTCGGTGAATTGCCGCTCTGGACAATCTGCCGGGATTAAAGTAGACCTTAGAGGCAATGACGACCTTTTACGCTGCGTGTTCTTTTGCAGGGCACGTCCCAGATATTCCTCACTGGTGCCGGCAGAATAGCCATTCGCCGTGTCAAAAAAGTTGATGCCCAGATCCAGGGCGTGTCTGACAACGGACTCTGTGGCAGTTTCATCCAGCGTCCAGTCGTGCATTGTGCCGGCTTTTCCAAAACTCATGCAGCCAACGCATATCTTTGAAACTGTAATTTCTGTATTTCCCAATTTGGTGTATTCCATTGTTATCGCACTCCTCTGCTCAATATACAGATATTTCTACGACTATTATACCACTTTTCTTTTCAAATGTAAAACACTTATTCGGCATACGCAGAAATGCCTGTAGAGCATTGCTGTCGTTACGATTTTGCTTTCCATGATGCGATGGCATTTCTCATGCGGCGTTCAATGTCAATTCTGGTTTCTTTGCACTCCTTTGAAAATTTCTTGGCGTTCTTGAAGGCGATATTGACGAAGAGTCCCGAACCGATGGGCAGCATGGTTTTCAGCATTCCCTCCGGGAAAACAAAGTGCGTGCCGTGTTCATAAACAGCTGCCTCCACATCACAGGTATGCTGTTTTTCGGCAAGGCGCTTTTCCATCCGGCGGATATATTTTGCCGTATCCCACAGCACGTCATCTTCTGCCCCGATCATCAGCAGTTTGCCGCAAATGTTCTCCACCTTGATAAATTCCGCTTCGGTAATGGGATGCGCTGCCTCGGATTCGTCGAACAGCTTACGGGATGCGATCATGCTTTTGGTTTCCTTGGACTCCGCATCTATCTTATGCCAATACTGCGGATGTCCACAGCAAAACGGCATATACGGCAGCGGCTTTCCGCCATAAGAAAAGAGGGATTCCCCTTCGATCGGCCATTCCTTACAGCCGTCACGATTGCCCTGCATAAAGCCCTGCCATATGAAATCGCTTGGAGTCATGGCGATGGTCAGTGTAATGTCATGGAACATAGATGCCGCCGTCAGTGCAAGCGTTCCGGTAGTAGATGCTCCGGCAATGCCGATCTTTTTGTTGCCGTGTGCTTTCATCCATTTTACCGCTGTCTCAACACGCTCCAACGGATAGTTGTGATGTCCGTAGTCTTTTTTCCCAGGTGACATAGTCATTACGTTCACACCCAGCCGCAAGATCCATTTCACCGCCGAGCGTGCCATATAGTCTTCCGGATCATCTCCCAGCATGGCGATGACTGCACAATCTGAACCGGATTCACAAGTCCAGTATGCGCCGTAAAAGCCGTCTTTTTCAATGTCAAAATGTATGTGTTTCATATGTTTCCTCCTATTTTCAGTGAATAATACTTTTCACCAGCTGTACCCACTTTTCGGGACAGCAAGCCAGAAGTTCTTCGTGCTGCAAATCCTGCTCATGAATCACGGGAGCTGCAAAGTGCTGCTGATAACGGGAACGATATTTTTCGCCCATTTTCAGCGCATAGAAAATATGTATCTCCGTGCCGGGAACAGCGATCTTATCCGGCAGCGGCGTAATCATATCCGAATAAAACTGATTTTTGCAGCTCTGCATAGTGACATAAGGACGAGCGCCGCCCAACATTTTCAGAAAAGCTCTCGTGTATTCCGGCATCTGCTGTTCCCGCTTTTCCATTCGCTTTTGCAGGAATCGCCCTTTCATTTTTCCGTCCCGTATCATCGGATAGATCAACGACATTGCCAGATTGACCAACAATTTTGCAGCAAACGCAGATGCCTGATCCAGGTCAGAAATTCCCAGAATGCCATAGTCCATTTGAATGTTTTGCCGTGCGGCAAGCAGTCCTACGAACGAGCCGCCCAGCGAGCAGCCGTATGCTGCCCGGATATGTCCGCCGCAGTTTTCCTGGATATATGTCTCTATTTTTTCTGTTTCCTCCAGCATAGTCGGAAACTCGCTCTGTTCTGTTTCATCAAAGCCATCGTAGCTGACGCAGAGAACGTGATAATTTGCCGCCAGCAGAGGAATAACGTGTCCGAAATTGCCCTTCCAGTGGCAGCAGGTTCCCGGCAGCAGTAAAATTGCTGGAGCATCTTCGCTGCCAAAGGGATAAACTTTCATCTCTTTCCCCCGTTTCTATATAGTTAGGAATCGCTAACTATCATTGTTATGAAAAGCCGCCATACGGCAGCCTTTCAGATATGGAAAATCACCTACTTTATTATAGCACAACGCTGTCCTTTTTTCAATAGGCAACTTTGCAGTTTGTGTAAGGAGAATTGGTTGAACATATTTGGTGCAGAACGTTCGCCGTATTTTTTGAGTGCATCTACTTATTTCACCATCTGCCGCAGCAGCACCAGATCAAAGCCATTCACAACACCATCTCCATTCAGATCGGCGACAGAGAGAGTAGCGGGATCGGAAATCTTGTATGCTTCTCCCAATATGTATTGGTTTAACTGCCACACATCGGTTTTATTTACTTCCCCATCATCGTTCAGATCTCCCGGTACTCTTTTTCCAATGCGAAGAACTCTTCCACAGCTAGCATAAGAAGGAGACAATTCTCCTTCCAAATTATAAGTTCTAAGCGTTACCTTATAGTACCCTTCCGGTAGCATTCCAGACCACGCCAGTTCTTCTCCTGTTTCTTTTTCCACGATAATGCTATCTTCATCGCTGGAAGGGACACCACTTTGTTTGGTTCTTTGAATTGTCAGCTGATATCGTATTACACAACTTGCAGAATCCCAGCGGATTTCAGTTGGAGTATTCTCATCACCTGCGGAAATTACCCACAGGTAAGGAACATTATGGTGGATACAGCGAACATCCCATGTCAATTCTTCAGTTGTTTCATAACTGTCATGATAAGCAGTAACACGAGCCAGGTAGTTTCCTCTCTCCAGTTTTAGCGTATACGAATGCACATTTCCAAGATCTTTTTCTGCCAAAGTCTCTCCGGTATCCGCATTTTGAATAAAAATGCGATACCCCAGCGCACCAAGAGAATTGGTCCAACTGATTGTTATAGGACGATAGTCACTTATGCTACTAGCAGAAATAGTAAAATCATAGGGATTGTTATGCTCTTCTACTGTAAAATCTTGTTTTTCTGTGGAAACGATATTGTCTCCGTTTTGGGCAGACAACTGTGCTGTATAATCTCCTGCCGGGAGAACTTTTTGGAAAGCAAGGCTCTGCATTTCCTGATCTACGACTGGCTGGTCTGTATCACGCTTCCAGATCACCAAACGATAATTATAGGCATCGGCAGATTCTGTCCATTGGAAGTTTGTACTGACATAAGTCGAACCTGGCTCAATTGTCATTTCCGGCAATTCGGGTACAAACAGGTTGGGCAGGTCTGCATACAACGGGCATCCATAACCAATTACCACAGAACTATCCAACTGTCGCTCACAAGCCATTACTTGATTTGAAACATTGCCCTCGATGGTCTGGAAACTTGTTTCACCTACGGCTGTTACAAGTCCCACGTGCGTCAATGCGTTTTCATCGCTTGTCTCGCTGTAGAAAGCAATATCGCCCGGACGTGGTGTATATGTTCCGCCCTGAGCAACGCTCTTGCGGTAACGCTTTTGATTTACGAAAAAGGCATACTCGCCTCCCACTGTGGATTCCTTTGCAATGATTTCCGTGGAAATGCCTGCCTGGTCAGCACACCATGACAGAAACGTCTGACACCATGCGTAGGAATAAGTGCCTTCTTTTCCTTCAAACCATTGGTTGTACTTTGCACCCGTTTCCGGGGCAGTATATCCCAACTGCGCTCTTGCCGCTGCAATCATATCTGCTGATTCTGCACCCGTTCTGACAAAGGTTTCGTCTACTGCACCAACCGGCAATGTCAGCTGTAACAACATGACAACTGACAGAATCGCCGCAAATACTCGGATAAAACGTGATTTTTTCATAACTTCCTCCTAACCCTGTGTAAGTTGCTGTCTTGAATTAACAAAAAAGTTGCATATCCTGTATTTAGTATACAGCTTTTTCTTTGAAATGTCAATAATTTATAGTAAAACTGTTTTGATTAAATAAAAAGCCTCGTACTATCAAGGTTTAAGAATACAAAAAACGGCTTAAATGCGTCGAATTTCGCATTTAAGCCGTTTTGCATATGGTCGAGGTGACAGGACTCGAACCTGCGGCATCTTGGTCCCAAACCAAGCACTCTACCAAACTGAGCTACACCTCGCTACTGTCGCTATCATTTTCCAGATAACGAACAGTTTTATTATATCACAAATTGTCTGTCTTGTCAATACATTTTTTTGCTTTTCAGCAGAAAGCAAAAAAATGTACAAATGCGGCATCACCGTTTCACGCCGTATTTCCGGTAAAACACCGCAAGATCTGCATCTGACTGAACCAATTCCGCATAGCAGAGCCGCTTTTTTGCCGCATCGTAAAATCCGATCACAGTTTCACCAGTACAGGTGCTGGACTCTGCCCGAATGTCCGATGCCGAAAATCCGTCCGGAATCGCCTGCGTCTTGGTTCTCTTGTGAAAAAGCTCCACGCAACCACCTCACATCAAAAATGCCGGCGAATTTCAACTCGCCGGCATTCGGTTTCATATCAAAAGAAAGTGCTTACGATGCAATAAAGGTGCAGAATGCACGATATGTCATAAAGACATCCAGTTTGGAAACCACCTCAAACGGTGCGTGCATGGACAAAACCGGAACGCCCACGTCAATGGTGTCAATATCCAGGTTTGCAATATAAGCCGCAACCGTACCGCCGCCGCCTGCATCTACCTTGCCCAGTTCGCCGGTCTGCCAAACCACATCACCGGCATCCAGGACACGGCGAATCGTGCCGACAAATTCTGCGGAGGCATCCGATGTGCCGGACTTGCCACGAGCGCCGGTGAACTTTGTAACGCATACACCGTGATTCAGATATGCGCAGTTCTTCTGCTCCATCACATCCGGGAATGTGGGATCAAATGCTGCGTTAACATCTGCGGACAGGCACTGTGATGCGTGCATTACGTGGCGACCCTTTGCCCCGAAGCAGTCTGCCAGATCTTCCAGGAAGTACGGCAGATAAGAAGAGCAGAGACCTGTGTTGCCGTCACTGCCGGTCTCTTCCTTATCGGTCAGGATTGTAACAGCGGTGTGTACCGGCTTTTCGCAGTCCAGCAGCGCACGGAGTGCCGGATAAGCGCAGACACGGTCATCGTGTCCATAACCACCGATCATACTCCGGTCAAAGCCCAGTTCTCTTGCCGGGAATGCTGGAACAGCCTCCAGTTCAGCCGACAGGAAATCGGTCTCAGTGATACCGTACTTTTCATGCAGGATGTTCAGAATGTTCAGCTTTACCTGCTCGCTCTCCTCATCCTTGTTAAACGGCATTGAGCCGACCAGCAGGTTCAGTTCCTCACCACGCACAATTTCCGTTGCCGGGCGTTTCATCTGCTGCGGTGCAAGGTGCGGCAGCAGGTCAGTCACACAAAATACCGGATCGCCGGCATCTTCACCGATGTTGACTTCTACAGAAGTGCCGTCTGCTTTTACAATAACGCCATGCAGAGAAAGCGGAATCGTTGTCCACTGATACTTCTTGATGCCGCCGTAATAATGGGTCTTGAACATTGCCAGCTCGTGATCCTCATACAAGGGATTCTGCTTCATGTCCAGACGGGGCGAGTCAATATGCGCAGCGCACAGACGCACGCCCTCTGTGATAGGTGCAGTACCGATCACAGCGGCAATGATCGCCTTGCCACGGTTGTTTACATAGATCTTGTCCCCTGCCTGGAGTTTCATATCCGGGGTAAAGGGAACGAATCCCTTTTCCTCCAGCAGAGCCGCCGCATTCTTTGCAGCCTCACGCTCGGTTTTGGACGCATTCAAAAATGCCATATAGTCTGCCGCAAAAGCATCGCTCTGCTTCTGTGTCTCCGCAGAAATGCGGTTTGCGCCGTGCTTGGACTGCATAAACAGCTGTTCCTTTTTTTCTTTTGCCTGTGTTACCTTCGATTCCATTAGAAATAGCCTCCAATTCTCAGGACTTTTTGGATCTTGTTTGATATGCCGTACCCTGACGCACAGTGCAGGAAGGCAGATAAAACAAGTCTTTACACAAATGCACCGAACTTGGTTTCATAATAACGGATCAGCTTTGCCGACAGCTCCTGTGCCGCATCCCACAGCTCAGAAAAGCTGGAGTTGTTTTCCAGCACAGTATCCGAATGCAGCCGGAAAAACTCTTCCGTCAGCTGCATTTCCATGCGCTGCTGCGCCGCTTTCTCTGAAATATGATCCCGTTCCATAATCCGCTGCATCCTCAGTTCCGGCTTTGCCACCACAGAAATAATCAAGTCACAAAAATCGTCTGCCCGGCTCTCAAACAGCGTCGGTGCATCCAATAAGATCAGCTTGTGATTCTGCTGGGAAAAGCGATGTATCATCCGCAGGATCTCACCCACAATATAGGGATACATAATGGTATTGAGCATTTCGAGTTTGCGATGATCCGAAAAAGCAATGGACGCCATGACCTTGCGGTCCAGTTCCCCGTCCGGCGTTAAGATCGCATCGGTAAAGCATTCCTGCAGATCAGCCAGACAATGGGAACCACGTGCAACCACATGACGAGAAATAGCATCTGCATCAATGAGCCGAAAGCCATTCTGTACAAAGACCTTGGAAACCGTACTTTTTCCGGCACCGGTCTGACCGGTCAAGCCGATCACCATCACACCATCGAGACTGTTCATACCTGTATCACCTCAAATCCTGCCGCACGAATCAGACGATTGTATACCGCAAGCCCGATCCCCTCCGGCTTTGGCGCACGCACATATACCTTTTGCGCACCTCTGTCATCTAATTCCCGCAATTTTGAAAAAATCTGCTGTGCCTGTTCCTGACCGGATGCCCCGTAGGTCAGGCACGGCAGGGAGAGTCGGGTCTCCTCTCCGTCAAACACCAGTGCATACACACCGTCTGCTTTGTTCTGTTCGGCATACGCCGCAAAGTTCTGCCACTCTCCCTCCACCAGGATCACGTGTGCCTGCGGAGAATAGTGCTGATATTTCATGCCCGGAGAGCGCACCGTCTGACCTTCCTTCAGCTGATGCAGGATCGCCGGATCCAGCGTCACCTGCGGCACGATCTCTTCCAGCATTTCCTTTGTGACATATCCCGGACGCAGAATCCGTACTGTGTCGTCATTTTCCAGAGCGATCACAGTGGACTCCACGCCCACAGAACATCCGCCGCCGTCAACCACTGCGGCGATCTTGCCGTGCATATCCCGCATCACGTGCTGTGCCGTGGTGGGACTGGGATAGCCGGAAATGTTGGCGGACGGTGCTGCGATCGGCACACCCGACAGCAGGATCAGCGCTCTTGCCACAGGATGAGACGGCATCCGGATCCCGACCGTATCCAGACCGCCGGAAGTGATCTCCGGGATATCGCTGCGCTTGGGCAGGATCATGGTCAGCGGACCGGGCCAGAAACGCTCTGCCAGCTTTACCGCCAGCGGCGGCACAACTGCTGCCACCTGCTCCAACGCCTGCATCTCTGCAATATGCACGATCAGCGGATTGTCTGCCGGTCTGCCCTTTGCCGCAAAGATCTGCCGCACAGCCTCCGGATTTCTGGCATCTGCCGCCAGTCCGTATACTGTCTCCGTCGGGATTCCCACGACCTTTCCCTGCTGCAAAAGCGCTGCCGCCTCCAGCAAATCCGCCGCATGATCTGAAAGTAACTTCGTCTCCACCGTTTTTACGCCTCTTCCTGCTGTCCTGCCAGCCGAGCCAGTTCGTCGGCTGTGGCAAGCGCATCAAATACTTCGTCCAGATTTCCGTTCATGATATCTTCCAGCCGGTACAGCGTCAGCCCGATCCGGTGATCGGTCATGCGTCCCTGCGGAAAATTATAGGTGCGGATGCGCTCGGAACGGTCACCCGTTCCCACCTGCATCCGCCGTTCTGATGCGATCTTATCGTTCTGTTCCTGCTGCATCCGTTCATACAGCCGGGAACGGAGAATTTTCATCGCCTTGTCTTTATTCTTATACTGACTGCGCTCGTCCTGGCATTCCACCACCAGACCGGTAGGGATATGTGTGATGCGCACAGCAGATTCCGTCTTGTTGATATGCTGACCGCCGGCGCCGCTGGCACGGAACACGTCGATCCGCAGATCTGTTGGGTTGATCTCCACCGCCACTTCATCCGCCTCCACCAGAACCGCTACCGTAACCGTAGAAGTGTGGATGCGTCCCTGGGATTCCGTTTCCGGCACACGCTGCACCCGGTGTACGCCGCTCTCATATTTCAGGCGGGAGTAAGCACCCTCGCCCAGAATGGAAAAGCTGATTTCCTTATAGCCGCCCAGTTCCGTTTCATTGGCGCTGAGAACTTCCTGTTTCCAGCCCTGGGTCTCTGCATACATGGTATACATCCGGTAAAGTGACGCAGCGAACAGAGATGCCTCATCGCCGCCGGCGCCGCCACGAATCTCAATGATAACATTCCGGTCGTCGTTGGGGTCCTTGGGCAGCAGCAGGCGTTTCAGTTCTTCCTGCATGGTCTCCATTGCCGCACGGCTCTGTTCCAGTTCTGCCTGTGCCATCTCCCGGAGTTCCGGGTCGGTCTCGCTGTCCAGCAGTTCCTTTGCCTCTGTAAAGTCACGCTGTGCCTGCAAATATTCGTGATACTTCTCCATGATCGGCTGCATATGCTTGTATTCCCGCATCAGCTGCGCATACTGCTGATTGTCTCCCACCACGTCCGGATCCATCATTTTCTCCTGCATGGCGTGGTAGTTTTCTTCCATTTGCCGAAGCTTATCCAGCATATCTGCGTTCCTGCCTTTCTGTCTGTATCACTCTTCTGATTCCGGGGCATCCCGCCGGATCTGCTTGATGCGCCGTTCGATCTTATTGCGAGGAACCATAAACTCCCTACCGCAGCCGGTACAGCGCAGCTTGAAATCCATCCCTGCCCGAATCACATACATGGTCTGACTGCCGCAGGGGTGCGGCTTTTTCATCACCAGAATATCTGCCGGACGCACATCCATGTTCAGCCCTCCCGTTTTTGCGCACAACTTGCATCATAAGTACATTATATTATACCCCATTTCTCGGAATAAGGCAATATTTTCAGAAGATATTTTTTTCTCTTTGTGGAAATGCTATAAAATCCGACGATGAAATCCGTGGAACTTTCATAAAAGCCGCTTTTTGATTTCCAGTTTTTTCACGTTTCATTCGAATGCTGTCCGCATATTCCCGTATTCTCATACATACACTGAAACAGCATCCGACACGGAGATTCCGCTGAATGCACACAGCGTCTGTTTCAGAGGGTATTCAGACGCCGAAACAGCTCACTTCAAAATTATCGGGAGGTCAAAAAATGATCTATGCACCAGAAGGCAACCGGCTGCATACGCCGGAAAATCAAGTTGCACTGCGCAGCATATCCGCCATGGAACACGCCATGCACACCGGCATGATCCTGGAGGCTCGTGCCGTCCTCTGTGACAGCAGCCATAATCTCGCCGTTTCCCTGCCGTGTATGCGTGGCATCATCCCACGGGAAGAGGGCGCAATGGGCATCGCAGAAGGCACGACAAAAGACATCGCACTGATCGCACGTGCCGGAAAACCGGTCTGTTTCCGCATCCTGCGCATAGAAGAGGACGCATCCGGTCTGCCGGTGGCAATCCTCTCCCGGCGCATCGTCCAGGAGGAATGCTGGAAGCAGTATCTCTCCCACTGTACGCCGGGTGACATCCTGCCGGCAGTTGTCACGCACCTGGAAAAATTCGGCGCATTTGTGGACATCGGCTGCGGCATCCCGTCCCTGCTCCCCATCGATACCATCTCCGTCTCCCGTATCGCCCATCCCCGTGACCGTTTCACCGTCGGACAGTCCATCCGGGTAATCGTGCGCCAGGTGGAACCGGGACGCATTCATCTGACGCACCGGGAACTGCTCGGCACTTGGGCAGAAAACGCCGCCATGTTCTCCGCCGGGCAGACCGTCGCCGGCATCATCCGTTCTGTGGAAAGCTATGGCGTATTTGTAGAGCTTTCCCCGAACCTCGCCGGGCTGGCAGAACCCCACGAGGACGCTGCCGCCGGAATGTGCGCCAGCGTGTACATCAAAGCGATCCTGCCGGAGAAAATGAAAGTCAAGCTCATTCTGATCGACACATTCCGGCAGAGCGAACCGCCGCAGCCGCTGCACTATTTTATTCCGAAGAGCCAGAATCATCTGCGCCAGTGGCGGTATCCGCCGGAGCATTCGCCACGCATCATCGAAACCATTTTTGATTCCTCTGTCGGCTGACTGCACCATTTTTCCGTATCCTGCATACAGTAAAAACGAGCAGAAACGCTTTGCAGGCTACGGCTTGCTAAGGCAATACCGCACAAAGCCTGCCTGGCGGCTTTGCACGCAATCTGCTTGCTGATTTTCCGTCATATTGCCCAGAAATCCCTTGCCATACGACAGTATGCCTTCGGAATTTCTATGCAATCTGCCGAAAAATCCAGCTACGCATCTTACGCACAAGCTTTGTGCGGTATTGCCCTAAGACTTTGGAAAGGAAAGAGGAAATCATATGCCTAAAGTATTTCTCAGCCCATCCACGCAGGAATGGAACCCCTATGTTGACGGCGGCAACGAAGAACAGTACATGAATCTGATTGCCGACCGGATGGAACCGTATCTGCGTGCCAGCGGCATCACCTACGTCCGAAACGACCCCGACCGAAATGTGACCGGAGCGATTGCCGACTCCAACGCCGGCGAATTTGACGTGCATCTGGCGCTCCACAGCAACGCAGCGCCGGAATCTCTCGCCGGAAAGCTGCGTGGCATTGACGTGTACTATTCCCCCTATGACAAGTACAGCGAAACGCTGGCGGTGATTACGGCAAACAATTTCATGAGCATCTATCCCCTGCCGGACAAAAGCTCTGCCAAACCCACAACTACCCTGGGCGAAGTGACGCAGACACGTGCGCCGGCGATTCTCTGTGAGATCGGCTACCATGACAACCGGGAAGATGCAGACTGGATCCGCAATAACCTCACCGCAATTGCCGTCAATCTGACCCAGTCCCTTTGTGACTACTTCGGCATTCCGCTGATCGAGGCTGGCCCTGTTTTCCGGGGAACGGTTGTCACGGACGGGAGCAATCTGAATCTACGGCAGTTTCCTTCTACCCAGGGAGCGATCATCGGCACAATCCCCAACGGCAGCGTGCTCACGGTCTACAGCCGTTCCAACGGCTGGGATGTGGTATCCTACCAGGGCATGGTGGGCTATGCCAGCAGCGAATTCATTACCATCTGAGAAAAAGCAGCATGACAGACTTTTGTCATGCTGCTTTTTGTTCTGAAAAACAACGGCAGTCTCCCACTTGCAATTTTTCCAACATTGGGGTATAATAAAAGTACTATAGCCGATAAGGAGACAAACACCATGAAAGATGGATTTCTGAAAATTGCCTGCGTCACACCGCCGCTGCGTGTGGCAGACTGCACATACAACGCCGACCAGATCATCGCAAAAGCCAAAGAGGCGGCACAAGCCGGCGCAAAGCTTGCCGCTTTCCCGGAACTTTGTCTGACCGGGTACACCTGCGGCGACCTGTTTCTCCAGGAGACCCTGCTCCGGGGCGCAGAGGAAGAACTGGTTCGCATTCTGAACGAAACGGCTGACCTGTCCATACTGGTCATCGTGGGACTTCCCTACGCATCCAACGGCGCATTGTACAACTGCGCCGCCGTCTGCTGTCAAGGAAAGATGCTGGGCATGGTACCCAAGCAGAATCTGCCCAACTACAGCGAATTTTACGAGGCACGCCATTTCACGCCGGGACCGGATGCCGGAACGCCGACAGAGATGCGCACACTCCGCAGCCATCCGGAATATGCGTTTCCGTTTGGCGCAAAGCTGCTCTTTTCCTGTGCGGAAATGCCGGACTTCACTTTCGGCGTGGAGATCTGCGAGGATGTGTGGGTAGCGGACACCCCGTCTGTCACCATGGCAAGATCCGGTGCGGCGCTGATCGTAAATCTGTCGTGCAGCGATGAGATCATCGGCAAGGAGGACTACCGCCGTACCATCCTCAAGGCAAAATCCGGCAGCCTGCTCTGCGCCTATGCCTATGCCGATGCCGGATTCGGCGAATCCACCCAGGACATGGTATTTGCAGGACACGACCTCATTCTGGAAAACGGCTCGATCCTGGCAGAATCCAAGCTGTTTGCCCGGGGCATCCTCTACGGCGATATCGACGTACAGCGCCTGGCAGAAGAGCGTCGGCGCTCAAATACGTTCCAGCCCATTGCACCGGCAAGTCCGGCTGTCCCCTTCTCCATGGAACTGACAGAATCCCGGCTCGACCGCTTTGTGGATGCTGCGCCGTTTGTGCCGAGCAATACTGCAGAGCGGACACAGCGCTGCGAAAAGATCCTGACGCTCCAGGCAATGGGACTCGCCACCCGTCTGCGGCACATCGGCTGCAAAACCGCTGTGGTCGGACTCTCCGGCGGACTGGACTCTACGCTGGCACTTATCGTTATGGTACACGCTTTCCGCATTTGTCAGCTTGACCCTGCCGGGATGCTGGCAGTCACTATGCCCTGTTTCGGCACAACAGACCGCACCTATCAGAACGCCTGCCGTCTGGCAAAGGCATATGGTGCGACCCTGCGGGAAATCCCCATCCAGGACAGCGTCCGTCAGCACTTCCGGGACATCGGGCATGACGAATCCGTTCACGATGTGACATACGAGAACAGCCAGGCACGGGAACGGACACAGGTTCTCATGGATCTGGCGAACCAGACCGGCGGCATTATCATCGGCACAGGCGACCTGTCCGAACTGGCGTTGGGCTGGGCAACCTATAACGGCGATCACATGAGTATGTATGCTGTAAACGCCTCTATCCCGAAAACGCTGGTGCGCTATCTGGTGGCGCATGAGGCATCCCAGACCGAGCCGGCACTGAGTGCTGTCCTCCGGGATGTATTGGACACACCGGTCAGCCCGGAACTGCTGCCGCCGGAACAGGACGGCACCATTGCACAAAAAACGGAAGAACTGGTAGGTCCGTATGCGCTCCACGACTTTTTCCTGTACTACGTGCTGCGTCTGGGATTTGCGCCCCATAAAATTTACCGGCTGGCAAAGCTGGCGTTTGCCGGAACATATGACAACGCCACGATTTTGAAGTGGCTGAAAAAGTTTTACTGGCGCTTTTTCTCCCAGCAGTTCAAGCGCAGCTGTCTCCCGGACGGTCCCAAGGTGGGCAGCGTGACTCTCTCGCCCAGAGGCGACTGGAGAATGCCCAGCGATGCCTGCGTGACGCTGTGGCAGAAAGACCTGGAAAATCTCAGCGCAGAGTAACGCTCATTTTCATAGTAAACCACAAAAGCCGATGTTTCAAATGAACATCGGCTTTTTTATATGCTGTCTTTACAGATTTGCAGAAACCATTCCCGTGCCGACCCAGGCACGAACGGTTTCGGGCAGCCAGGGAATTTCCAGCAGCAGCGGCAGCACGATCAGCGCCGCCAATCCAAACAGAATCCCAAGCACCATACCGCAAAGCACATCCGACGGGTAATGCACGCCCAGATACATCCGGGAAAAAGCGATCACCGCTGCGATTCCCAGCGCAGTCAGCCCAAACCAGAGCGGCAGCGTGGCAAGGAACACGGTCGCTACCGCAAAAGAACTGGAAGTGTGACCGGAGGGAAACGAAAAATCGTGGGGCTTTCGAATCAGAAACTGCAAGCCGGGAATTTTGTCAAAAGGTCTCGCACGCTCCACCAGATTTTTCAGCAGCGCATTGCAGACCAGCGCAGAAAACACCAGCGACAAAAGTGCCGTCAGCGCCGCTCGTCTGGTCTGCTGGCGAACCAGCAGACAGGCGCAAGCCGTCAGCCAGAGAATGCCGCCGTTTCCCAGAAACGTGGCGATCTTCATAGCCGCTGTCAGCCAGCTGCGCCGCAAATGTTCCTGAAACCAGAGCAGTGTCTGCTGCTCCCAATGCTGTAGCCTATGCCGCATCATAACAGTTTCACCTCTGCCTTTCCGTGTATTCCGGTAAACCTTCGCCTTTCTGTCACTAGTATACCACAGCATCGCCGAAAATGCAATCCTTTTTCTCTCCTGTGCCTTATTTTTAACCAGCTTTTTACACAGCTGCACATACTTTTTTCAAAGCGAACTCCATATGCGTCCAAAGATGTGCCTTTTATCAAATTTTCTGCAAATGTGCAGAAAAATCTATTGACATTGTACAAGGAGTGTGGTATACTTAGAAATAACCGTGAATGCTGTGTGCAGCTGACAGCATTGTGCTTCTTTTTATCATTTGAATTTTTGAATCATTGTCTGCGGCGACTCCGGTTGCATCGTCCGGCAGGCAAAAGAATGGAGAATTAGACTATGAAGAAGAATCTCAAGCGGACATTGACTGCTGTTGTAGCAGGCGTTATGGCCGTAAACTGCATGGCACTGGCGAGTGTGATGCAGGCAGGTGCAGCAGCCACCAAATATGAATTTGAGGATGGCAAGCAGTCTGCGAAAAATTCCGTCAAGGACGATGATGCAAACGCATCCGGCGGAAAGTATGTATTTCTGGAAAACGGCGGCGACGAGATTTCTGTTACCGTTCCCACAGAAAAGACAGGAATGTATACCATTAAGGTAGCCTATTCCGCACCGTACGGCAACAAGATCCAGAATCTGTACGTCAACGACGTAGACCAGGGTCAGTGCAGTTTCTCCCCCACCAAGGAAGGCGAGTGGAAGGAACTGGATCTGGGTTCTGTAAAACTGGATGCCGGCGACAACAAGATTTCCATCGTGGGCAGCTGGGGCTGGACCAACTTCGACTACATCACAGTAGAAGAGGCAACACTCCCGGACATCACCGCCAGCGACACCAAGTGCAGCGACCCGGCAGCAACCGCACAGGCAGACAGCCTGATGCAGTATCTGTCCAGCGTTTACGGCAAGCACATCATCTCCGGACAGCAGGAGATCTATAAGTATGGTCCTCATGACTTTGAATATGAGTTCAACTACATCCACGACACCACCGGCAAATACCCGGCAATCCGCGGCTTCGACTATCTGAACTGCAACCCGCTGTACGGCAGCGAGGACGGCACCACAGATCGTATCATCCAGTGGGTCAATGACAATCCGTACTCCGAGAACCAGGGTATTGCAACTGCATCCTGGCATATCACTGTACCAAAGAACTTCTCCAGCTACAATATCGGTGATAAGGTAGACTGGGCAAATGCAACATATGTTCCGAAGGAGACTGACTTCGAACCGTCCAAGATTCTGGTAGAAGGCTCCAAGGAACGGGAATATTATATGCTTTGCCTGAAGGGACTGGCTGCTGAGCTGCAGAAACTGCAGGATGCAGATGTTCCGCTGATCTTCCGTCCGCTCCATGAGGCAGAAGGCGGCGGCGGTGAGACCGGTTCCTGGTTCTGGTGGGGCAAGGAAGGCTCTGCCGTTTATAAGGAACTGTGGATCCTCACCTATGAGACACTGACCGAGGAATACGGTCTGCACAATCTGATCTGGGAATGGAACAGCTACGCATATGATACCTCTGCAAACTGGTATCCGGGCGATGAATATGTAGACATTGTAGCATACGACAAGTACAACTGCACAGACTGGTCTACCGGCAGCGCTGTACTGAAGCACAACGACAGTGCGATCAGCAGCACCTTCTATTCCATCATGCAGAAGTATAACAGCAAGAAGATGGTCGCTATGGCTGAAAATGACAGCATCCCGACGCTGAACAACCTGGTAACCGAAAAGGCTGGCTGGCTGTATTTCTGCCCGTGGTATGACGGCGGCAGCAACGACACCAACTTCCTGACCAACGAACTGTTCAACACCAAGGAAGATCTGAAGGAAATGTACACCAGCGACTACTGCATTACACTGGATGAACTTCCGGATGATCTGTATGGAAACGGACAGCAGGGCACCGGCACAAAGCCGAGCCACACCACCACTGCAACCACCACTACCACCACACCGGAAGGCAAGGGCGAGGCTGCTAAGATCGTGGCTGACAACGGCGTATACAACATTTCGTTCAAGCAGGCTATCGGCAATCGTGTTGATCTGACATTTGATTTTGACGGCGATGTCAATTATGCAAACGGCTGTATCGGCATTTCTGCTACAGTAGACGGCGTAGACTACTGGCTGAACTACAAGTGGGAAGTTGATTCCAAGGGTGAAGTCACTGCAAAGCTGGATGAACCGTTTAATGTCACTTATAACAACGGCAAGAGCGAAGTGACCGACGCTGACATGATTAAGAAGATCTCTGACGAGGCAATCAAGCAGAAGAATGCACAGGTACAGATCTGGTGGGCAAATGACGGCGCCGGCGATGCAATGGAAACCTCCAGCGTCAAGCTGACAGGAGCATATCTTCCAAAAAGCGGCGAAACTACCACTGAGCCAACAGGCACAACAACTTCTGACGATGCTTCTCAAACCACAGATTCCGAAACAGAAACAACCGTCTCTGAAACAGAGACCACAGTATCCGCTACAGAAACTTCTGCAACAGAATCCGTGACCACAACTGTGACAGGAGACTCCAGTGAAACCAGCACAGAGACCTCTGCAACAACGACAACAACTGCATCCTCTGGCACAGAGGCTCCGGGCATTGTCACAACAGAATCTTCTGCAACAACAGAAACTGAGCCGGCAACGGTTTCCCTGTATGGTGACGCAAACCTGGACGGCAGAGTGGACATCACCGATGCCGTCCTGATGAACAAGGCAGCGGCTGGACAGGTAGAGCTTTCTGCACAGGCAAGAGCAAATGCAGACTGCATGGCTGACAATGTATTATCCAGTGACGATGCGCTGTCCCTGCTGCAGTTCCTGGTACACATCATCAGCTCTCTGCCGGTAACGCCGCAGTAAACGACATTCTGATATTTTCTACACTCCTATACCTGTCTTCACAAGAAATATATGTGGATTTTCGAGCATAATTTTGTTGCAGACAAGAAAAAAATACGCAGGCGGGCTGTCGCCCGGCAAGTATTTTTTACAAAATTTGCCGAAAAAACACGTGTATATGCTTGTGAAGACAGATTCTTACTTCAATTTCGCCACTGCCGCCGGTATGCACCAGCGGAAATACCCTCTGTGGTGCGGAAAATGCGGTTAAAATAACTGGAATCATGAATGCCGCATTCTTCTGCGATGGTGTCGATCTGCTTGTCCGTAAACCGCAGTTCGTTCTTGGCGTAGTTCATACGGCACTGATTGAGAAACTGCACAATTGTCACGCCGTATTTTCTCTTGAACCCACGGAGCATATAGTATTTGCTGATGCCGAAACGCTTTCCCAGTTCCTCCAGCGTGATCTTCTCTGCAAAGTGTTCCTCCAGATACTGATGAATCTGCTCCCATTTCTGCGAAGTGTCCCCGGAAATATGCCCTGTCTTTTCTGCTTTTCTGGTCAGAATCAATGTTATCAGCTGCGTCAGACACTCCGATTCATACAGTTCATAATCCGGCTCTTCTGCCATGGCAATTCGCTCCAGGTTCTGCAAAACCGGTTCGATCCACTCTGCCGCTCCGCTCATCACAAAAGACGCATTGCGCTGACGGAAAATATCGTACAGATGCGGCATTGCAGCACCGTTACAATGCACCCACAGAATATGCCAGGGGTCTCTTGCATCACAGCAGTGGGAATAGGGATTGTGACAATCCAAAAAAGCCACGTCGCCAGCCTGCATGGCAAGCGTCTCTTCCCCAACTGTGATCGTACCGCAGCCCTCTTTTACCAGAATCAGCAAATAGGAGTCCAGGGAATTCCGCCAGTTCTGGCGTGGCTCTTTGCAAACCATTTCGCCGATTTCCTGGATGTAAAGCAGCGCATCCCTTACCAAAGCCGAAGGGGTACGCAAGATCCGATGCGACTCCATATAAGTATTATTTACAGTTTTCAGCCCTGCCTCCTGCGTCTCCATTCTGCATCATTCCTTTCACTTCAAAGCACATTGGCAAAACGACAATATACCCATTTTCTTTCCATTATATTATACAAAATAGCCGGTTGAAAATCAAGTATATTTTGAAAATTTTCACAAGAAAAAAGCACACACTTTCCGGAATACCAGAAAAGCGTGTGCTGTATTTCACTGTATTTTTGCCGCCTGCCGATTTTGTCTCCAACGGGAAACACACCGGACAATACCGAAATAAATCAGAATCACCACAGCGGCGCTGACCGCATTAAGCATGGATTCCGAGGCGTCAAAGTGCCGTCCGGCAATGGGAATCTTTTGCAGTTCATCCAGAAATGCTATGGCTGTGCTGCATCCGATGGCACCCAGAATGCGCCAGACCTTATGCCGCAGCAAAAGCTGCCAGAATACCGCAAGCATTCCGCCAAAGACGGCATACAGGAACACGTGCGCCATCTTGCGCAGAACCAGATTCAGATGATCCAGCTGTGCCGCAGTCGGCTCACCGTAGATCCAGGCGCCAAATTTCCGGGCAAAGCGCATACTGTCTTTGAGGGTCTCCGTTCCATTTTCTGTGGAAAGCCGCCACATCAGACCGAGCCAGACCGCCATAATCAGCAGCATTCCCACAATCTTTTTCCAATTTCGCATGGTATCGAATCCCCTCCTGTCCGGTTATTCTTCCTCTTCGCTGCAAAGCTTTTGCAGCTCATCCGGCGTGAACTTGTATTCCTTGCCACAGAAATGGCAGTTCACCGTGATCGGTTCGCCCTCTTCTGCCAGCTTGGAAAGCTCCGTATTTCCCAGCGCTTTCAGTACCCGCTCGGTTCGCTCCCGGCTGCAATCGCACTGATATTTCACTTCGCCCTCGTCCAGCAGATTCGGTTCCAGACCATCCAGCAGACGCAGTGCGATCTGATCCGGTGTCATGCCCTGAGACATCATTGTCGTTACCGGCGGCAGATTTTTCAGATTATTCTCAATGGTATCGATGCAGGCATCACTTGCGAATGGCAGCACCTCAATGAGGAATCCGCCGGCAACATTGACTGTCAGATCCGGATTCACCAGCACACCCAGACCGCAGACTGTCGGCGTCTGTTCACTGGTAGCGAAGTACTGCGCCACGTCCTCTGCAATCTCGCCGGAAACCAGCGGAACAACGCCCACATAGGGTTCTTTCATGCCCAGATCTTTCACAACAGAAAGTGTACCGTCTGTTCCCACTGCGCCGCCGACATCCAGCTTTCCTTTCGCATTCAGCGGAAGTTCCACAACCGGCTGATCCACGTCCGCTTTTACATTGCCGTGACTGTCTGCCACGGCGACCAGCATTCCGGCAGGACCGCCGCCTTTTACGCGGAGCGTCACTGTATCCTTTTCATTTTTCAAGTCATAGCCCATCATGCAGGCTGCAATGGACAACCGTCCCAGCGCCGCTGTGACAACTGCCGATGTTTTATGGATTCGCTCGATCTCAGCCACAATATCGGTGGCATCCACAGCGCTTGCCACAACCGAAGCATCCTTTGCTATCGCACGTTTCAAAATTCCCATTGTTTACGCTTCCTTTCTTGCAATCACGATCATACGTTCACTGTCCGGACGCAGCGGCTCTTCGGTGTCCGCATGATACACACCCAGCACATGAAATCCGATTTTCTCCAGAGATGCCGTCACCTGCTCCGGCACATAGGCACGCTCTGTGATCTGCTCCTGCGTTCTGCGATAGCGGCCGTCCTCACAACACAGCTGGAACAGATCTAACGTGATCTCGACGGTACAGTCATCCTCACAGAGCGCATTTTCCCAGACGCAGTAGACCTCGTCCGTTTCGTAAACATACACCTGGCTACCCAGCAGTTCCCGGTGTTTATATAGCGTATTCATATCGAAAAGAAAAACACCGCCCGGCTCTGTGAATTCCCAGACCTTCCGGAACACAGTCTCCACATCCTCGAAACCGGGAAGATGGTTCAGACTGTCCAGCGTGCAAATGGTTGCATCCACGGTACTGTAAAGTTCCAGTTCCCGCATATCCTGGCAGACATATTGGATCGGCAGCTGCTGCTCGATCTTTTTCTCCATTGCCTGTCCCAGCATTCCCTCGGAATAGTCAACGCCGATCATGTCATATCCACGTTTCGCCATTTCCTCGGTAAGTGTTCCCGTACCGCACGCCAGATCCAGCATGACCTTTCCGCCGGAGCGCAGGTATTTCTGCACCAGTCCGTCCAGATATGCTGCTCTCGCCGGATAATCCACGTTTTCTGTCAGTGCATCATAATAGAACGAAAATGTTTCATAGCCTGTTTCCTGCATGGCTGCACCTCCTCTGTAAAAAACAAGGGTACACAGCGAAAGCCATGTCCCCCGTTTTTCGAATCATTCAAATCACAGAACGAATATTTACTTCTTCTTTGCGCTGCGGCGCTGTGCGCCAAAGCTGCCGTCACCTGCGCCTGCATTCGGTGCGTCCGGCTTGGAAACCTGCTCCCGTTCCGGAGCCTGGTTCTTCTGGAGACGTACTGTCAGCAGCATCCGGACAGTATCCTCACGGATGGAGTCTACCATTGCATCGAACATCTCGAAGCCTTCATAACGATATTCGACAACCGGGTTCTGCTGACCATAAGCACGCAGACCAATACCCTTTTTCAGTTCGTCCATATCGTCGATATGCGCCATCCACTTGGTATCGACTACCTTCAGCAGAACAACACGTTCCAGCTCACGCATGATATCTGCGCCGTACTCTTCTTCCTTGGCAGCATAGAGTGCCTTTGCCTTTTCGGTCAGCGCCTCGGTGATATCCGCAGTGGTCAAACCTGCCAGATCTGCCTCATCATATTCCAGATCGTCCTCTTCGGTGATCCAGCCCAGGAAGTGATCCCGCAGGCCAACCAGATTCCACTGGTTGTGATCGGTTTCTTCCTCGTTGATGTACTGCTTTACCGTACCTGCGATCAGTTCCTCGAACATCTTGATGATGCTGTCGTGGATATCCTCGCCGTCCAGTACCTGCGCACGCTGCTTGTAAATGATCTCACGCTGTGTGTTCATAACATCGTCGTAGTTCAGGACATTCTTACGGATGTTGAAGTTCCGTCCCTCTACCTTGCGCTGAGAGGACTCGATGATCTTGGTCAGTGCCTTGCTTTCAATGGGGGTATCTTCGTCCACGTTCAGTGTCCGCATCATGTTTTCCAGACGGTCGCCTGCGAAAATACGCATCAGATCATCTTCTACCGACAGGAAGAAACGGCTTTCGCCCTCGTCACCCTGACGACCGGAACGACCACGGAGCTGGTTGTCGATACGGCGGGATTCGTGACGCTCTGTACCCAGAATGTACAGACCGCCGGCTGCCTTAACATCCTTTGCCTTTTCCTTTACCTCATCGCCGAACTTCTTGTACAGTTCCTGGTATACGGCTCTCGCATCCAAAACCTCCTGGTTATCGGTATCTGCATAGCCGATTGCCTCAGTGATGATCTCCTCCGGATATTCCCGCTTGCGCATTTCTGCCTTTGCCAGGAACTCCGCATTACCGCCCAGCATGATATCCGTACCACGGCCAGCCATGTTGGTTGCGATAGTAACCGCACCCAGCTTACCAGCCTGTGCAACAATTTCTGCTTCCTTTGCGTGATACTTTGCGTTCAGCACTTCATGCTTGATGCCCTTGCGTTTCAGCATACTAGACAGCAGCTCGGATTTTTCAATGGAAATCGTACCGACCAAAACCGGCTGTCCCTTTTCGTGACACTCGGCGATCTGTTCAATGATTGCCTTGTACTTGCCCTTTTCTGTGCGGTAGATCAAGTCTGTGTGGTCGATACGCTGTACCGGACGGTTGGTCGGAATTGCGATAACGTCCAGCTTGTAAATTTCACGGAATTCGTCTTCCTCTGTCATTGCCGTACCGGTCATGCCAGACAGCTTGGTGTACAGACGGAAATAGTTCTGGAATGTGATGGTTGCCAGGGTCTTGGATTCCTGTGCGACCTTTACGCCTTCCTTTGCCTCGATTGCCTGGTGCAGACCGTCATTGAAACGACGTCCCAGCATCTTACGTCCGGTAAACTCGTCGATGATGACAACTTCGCCGTCCTCGACGATATAGTCGATATCCTTCCGCATCACGCCGTTTGCTTTCAGTGCCTGGTTGACATGGTGCAGCAGCGTCATGTTTTCCGGATCCATCAGATTGTCCACAGCGAAGTACTCTTCTGCTTTCTTGACACCACGGCGTGTGATCGTCGCTGTCTTGGACTTTTCGTCTACGATGTAATCCGCATTCTCGTTGATCTCTTCCTGGTCCTGCTTGTCGTCCATTTCTACGACCGTTGCCGCAGTCAGCGTCTTTGCGAACTTATCCACAACGCCGTACAGCGCAGTGGACTTGTCGCCCTTACCGGAAATGATAAGCGGTGTTCTCGCCTCGTCGATCAAGATGGAGTCCACTTCGTCCACAACGGCAAAGTTATGTTCCCGCTGTACCTTGTCCTTCTTATAAATGACCATGTTGTCACGCAGATAGTCAAATCCCAGCTCATTGTTGGTGCCGTATGTAACATCGCAGTTATAAGCCGCACGGCGCTGGTCGTTGTTCAGACCATGCAGGATACAGCCGACTGTCAGACCCAGGAACCGCAGCACCTTGCCCATTTCATCCGACTGTGTCTTTGCCAGATAGTCGTTGACGGTAACCACGTGTACGCCCTTGCCCGGCAGTGCATTCAGATATGCAGCAACGCAAGCCACCAGTGTTTTACCTTCACCGGTTTTCATCTCGGCAATACGGCCCTGGTGCAGAACGATTGCACCAATGATCTGTACCGGGAACGGCTTTTTGCCCAGGACACGATAAGCTGCCTCACGAACCGTCGCCAGTGCCTCTGCTTCCATGCTTTCCAGAGATTCGCCGTTCTCCAGACGTTCCCGGAACTCATTGGTTTTTTCTTTCAGATCTGCGTCAGAGAGTGCCTGAAACTCCTCGTCCAGTTCCAGAACCTTCTTTTTCAACGGTTCAATACGTGCCAGTTCACGAGTGCTGTATGAACCGAATACCTTACTAAAAATGCCCATGGATTTACCGCCTTTTTACTCAATTTATACAATAACTAGTATAGCACGAACGTTCCTGCTTGTCAATAGATTTTGAAATATTTTCACAAAGCACAATTCATTTTCAAGCAGATTCTCTGTGCATTCCGCAACACTTCCCCTGTCCAGTGCCGATGAACCGCTCGCTTATTCGCTCCGTGACGGGCAGAATGCCGCCATGGGACATCCCTTGCACTGCGGTTTTCTGGCACGGCAGGTGTCTCTGCCGAACCATACCACACGGTGGCAGAAGTCCGAAGAGCGCTCCGGCGGGATCAGCGGCCGGAGGTCTTTCTCCACCTGTACGGGATCTTTGGACTTGGTCAGCCCCAGCCGCCCGGTAATGCGGATAAAGTGGGTATCCGCCACGATTGCCGGCTTGCCGTAAACGTCTCCCAGGATCAGATTTGCTGTTTTGCGTCCCACGCCGGACAGGGACAGCAGATCTTCCATATTGTCCGGCACAACGCCGCCAAAGTTCAGTATCAGCTGTGCAGACATCTCCTTGATGCTCTTGGCTTTCATGTGAAAAAAGCCGCAGGGACGGACGATATCTTCCAGGTCGGCAATATCCGCCGCCGCCAAAGATTCCAGCGTGGGATACGCCGCAAACAGCTTTGGCGTGATCTGGTTGACCCTTGCGTCGGTACACTGTGCCGAAAGCCGCACGGCGATCAGCAGCTCATAGGGCTTTTCATATTGCAGCGCACAGGTCGCCTGGGGATAAACCTCTTCCAGCGTCTGCACTGCAAGCAATGCACGTTCTTTTTTTGTCATGTGTGTTTCTCCTCTCCCAAACTGACGTTTTACCGTTCCACCACAACAGTCAGCAGCACCAGATCCTCTGTGCCGGTATTTGTGATGCTGTGCGCCGAACCTTTTTTGCAGATATGACAGACTCCGGCAGACAGTGGTTCTTCTGCGCCGTCTGTTACTGCAATGCCTTTCCCGGAAATCACATAGTTGATGTCATCGCTCGTTTCATGGCGGTGCATCCCGATGGAGCCGCCAGGATGAATGGCACAGGAAATCACTTTTCCCAGCACATCTGCGTACATTTTTGCTGTCATCATTCCGGTGCCGTGATTCATGCCGGGAACGGTGACAGATTCTTTTTCATTAAAATCAATTCGCATAAGGTTGCACCCGTCCTCTCTCAGCTGCCGGACGGATGTACCTGGTTTCTGTCTGCATCATATCTATCCTTTCTTCAAGTACGCTATAATTCCAGCAAAAAGAAATCGCAGTCCGCATAGGGATGGCTGAACCGCACCGGCAGTTCATTTTCTGATACTTTCCGGAATCCGGCTTTCTCGTAGAACCGATGTGCCCTGACGGTATTGTGCGGCGTGTCCAGCATCAATGTATGGATGCCGTTCTCTTTTGCAAATTGCAGCAGTACCGCATAAAGCTGCCGTCCCAGATGTACCGGCTCGCCCTGGTATTTCTCATAGACGAAAAACTTTTTCAGCACAGCGACGCCGTTTCCGCAGGGCATAATGCCAATCGTACCGGCAAGCTTTTCTCCGTCTCTGGCGATCCAGAAACTGCCGCCAATGCGAAAATAGGCATCTGTGATGTGCAGCAGATCCGGCTGATCTGCTACTGTGACGACAGGACGAGTGCCGTCATTCTGAAAGTGCAGCACCAGGTCTATCACATCCTGAGTGTAGGATTCTTCAAATGGGGTAATGGTAATCATAATTTCTCATCCCCTATTTTTTTATCGCCGAAATACTGTGTCAGCAGCAAGATCAAAACACTGCCTGCAAGTATGCCGTCCATGATTCCGGCAGGCAGCAGGAACATCATCAACAGCAGTGTAATAACACAGGTGATAACAGCCAGCACCAGTCCCCACATTCTGTTTTTCAGCAAGCCAATTGCCCCGATCAGCCGAAGTACGCCGTACATTGCGCCCATTACTATCATCAAGGAAAGATTTTCCTGAAAATAGGAAAGCTTAAACGAAAAATATTGCCCGATATCAAACTTATCCGTTCCCAGAAGGAGCGCAGGTATCATACACAAGACACCGCCGATTTCCATGAATCCCCCGTGTATTATCATCAAAATGGCTGCAATTTTGTATTTTTTCATCTGTTATAACTCCACTGTTTTTTCCGATCACCCGGTATATTTCCTATATTATAACACACGTCCCGGCAAAAAGCAAGAAAAACAGACTGCATTTCCGTCTCCGGAAACGCAGCCTGTTCTTGCAAAGGGTATATGAATAACTTGAAATTGTCAGAATGATAACATCAATTCAGATTGGTATAGCCCATAAGATACTGGTCTACTTCCTTGGCAGCCTCTCTGCCCTCACGGATCGCCCAGACTACCAGAGACTGTCCACGGTGCATATCGCCTGCGGTGAACACTTTATCCACGCTGGTGCTGTAGTGTCCGATCTTTGTGGAAACATTGGTTCTCGGTGTCATCTCCACGCCGAATGCGTCTGTGACATACGCCTGTGCGCCCAGGAAACCTGCGGCGATCAGCACCAGATCAGCGTCCAGAATCTGCTCGCTGCCCGGAATCTCCTCCATCCGCATTCTGCCGGTCTTGGGATCATGCACCGACTGGAGCTTGATGGTCTCTACTGCACGGACGTGGTTCTTGTCATCCTTGATAAACCGCTTTACCGTTGTCTGATAGATACGGGGATCGTGACCGAATACAGCAATTGCCTCTTCCTGGCCGTAGTCCGTCTTGCAGACACGAGGCCACTCCGGCCATGGATTGCTTTCCGCACGGGTATCCGGCAGCTTCGGCATCATTTCCAGCTGTACCACGGATTTGCAGCCGTGGCGGATGGCAGTGCCGACGCAGTCGTTGCCGGTGTCGCCGCCGCCGATGACGATAACATTTTTATACTTGGCGCTGATATAGTAACCATCGGACAGATTGGAGCTGATAAGGCTCTTTGTAGTGGCTTTCAGAAAATCCACCGCATAGTAGATGCCGTCTGCATCCCGTCCCTCAGCGTTGATATTTCTCGGATTGGACGAACCGCACGCCAGGATCACAGCGTCGTAATCCTTGAGCAGCTGCTCTGCGGTGATATCCTTGCCCACATCTACGCTGGTGCGGAACTCTACGCCCTCTTCCTGCATCATATCCACACGGCGCTGTACCACTGTCTTTTCCAGTTTCATATTGGGGATGCCGTACATCAGCAGACCGCCCACACGGTCTTCCCGTTCGAACACGGTGACATGATGTCCACGCTTGTTCAGCTGCAAAGCTGCCGCCAGACCAGACGGACCGGAGCCGACAATTGCCACACGCTTTCCGGTGCGGACTTTCGGCGGATTCGCCTTGATATGACCGCTTGCAAATGCCTTTTCAATGATGGCATATTCATTTTCCTTGACTGTGACCGGATCGCCGTTCAGTCCGCAGGTGCAGGCTTTTTCACACAGCGCCGGGCAGACACGGGAGGTGAACTCCGGGAAACAGTTGGTGAGCAGCAGACGGTCTGCCGCCTCGTCCCAGAACCCGTTGTAAACCATGTCGTTCCACTCCGGGCAGAGATTGTTCAGCGGACATCCGGAGACCATGCCAAAGATCGGCTTGCCTGCCTGGCAGAACGGCACACCGCAGTCCATGCAGCGTGCGCCCTGTTTGCGGCGTTCTTCGTCCGAAAGCGGCGTGTGAAATTCACGATAGGTCTTGATTCGCTCCAGCGGCTCCTGTCCGGCATTTTCGACTCTCTCATATTCGAGAAATCCAGTTGCTTTTCCCATGATAGTCCCTCCTGTTAATTTCTCGTGTTGGCATAGAATGCTTCGATCTGTGCCTCTTCCCGGTTCATGCCCTTTGCCTCAAATTCCGCAATGCTCTCCAGCATCTTTGCGTAATCATGCGGCACGATCTTCTTGAAATGCGGCAGACAGGTATCGAAATTCTTGAGGATCTTCTTGCCCAGCTTGGAATCTGTCCATGCCACATGTTCTTCGATCAAGCCCTTGAGCTGTGCCACATCCTCCGGCTTGGTCACTGCGCCAAAGCCGACCAGAGATTTGTTCAGCTTGGTGTACAAGTCATTTTCTCTGTCCAGTACATAGGCAATACCGCCGCTCATACCTGCGGCAAAGTTCTTGCCCACTTCACCCAGGATAACTGCGCAGCCGCCGGTCATGTATTCGCAGCCGTGTTCGCCCACGCCTTCTACGACAACCGATGCGCCGGAGTTCCGGACGCAGAAACGCTCGCCGGCTACTCCGTTAATAAACGCCTTGCCGCTGGTTGCGCCGAACAGCGCTACGTTACCGATGATGATGTTTTCGTCTTCCTTGAACTTCGATCCCTTCGGCGGGAACACTGCCAGCTTACCGCCGGACAAGCCCTTTCCGAAATAGTCGTTGCTGTCGCCCTCCAGCGCCAGGGTCAGTCCCTTCGGAATAAATGCACCAAAGCTCTGACCGCCTGCACCGTTACAATGTACCACAAAGGTATCATCGTCCAGGGTGTTGTAATATTTCCGAGTGATCTCCGCACCAAACAGCGTACCCAACGAACGGTTTAAGTTGCTGACATTGATGCTGATCTCCTTTTTCTGCTTCTTCGCCAGAGCCTCTTTCATCTCCGGAATGATAACGGTTTCATCAATGGTCTTATCCAGCTTGAAATCGTAAACATCCTCCGGCACGAAGTGCATCTTGACGTGGCTGTCCTCCTTGGCATACGGATTGGTCAGAATCCTGGACATATCGATCTTGCTCTCATGTGTGCCTGCCGGATACTGCTTCTGTACCAGCAGATCAGAACGGCCTACCAGTTCATCCACGGTATGGATGCCCAGTTTCGCCATATATTCCCGCATTTCCTGTGCCATAAAGCGCATAAAGTTGATGACGTATTCCGGCTTGCCGTGGAACCGTTTCCGCAGTTCCGGATTCTGTGTGGCAACGCCTACCGGACAGGTATCCAGGTTACAGACACGCATCATAACGCATCCCATGGTTACCAGCGGCGCTGTTGCAAAGCCGTATTCCTCTGCACCCAGCATTGCGGCAATGACCACATCTCTGCCGCTCATCATCTTGCCGTCCGCCTCGATCACGACCTTGGAACGCAGGTTGTTCTGAATCAGTGTCTGATGGGTTTCCGCCAGACCCAGTTCCCACGGCAGACCGGCATTATGGATGGAGCTGCCCGGTGCTGCGCCGGTACCGCCGTCATAACCAGAGATCAGGATAACACCTGCGCCAGCCTTTGCAACGCCGGCTGCAATGGTGCCAACGCCTGCCTCAGAAACCAGCTTTACAGAGATGCGAGCCTTCTTATTGGCATTTTTCAGGTCGTAGATCAGCTGCGCCAGATCCTCGATAGAGTAGATATCGTGATGCGGCGGCGGCGAGATCAGTGCCACGCCGGGGGTGGAGTGTCTGGTCTTTGCGATCCACGGATACACTTTCTTTGCCGGCAGATGGCCGCCTTCGCCAGGCTTTGCGCCCTGTGCCATCTTGATCTGGATCTCCTTTGCGGAAGTCAGATACTTGGAGGTGACACCAAAACGTCCGGACGCTACCTGCTTGATTGCCGAGCATTTGTCCACAGCGCTGCCTGCGGTAACGATACGTTCCAGATCTTCACCACCCTCACCGCTGTTGGACTTGCCGCCGATGCGGTTCATGGCAATTGCCATGCACTCGTGCGCCTCCTGGGAAATAGAACCGTAGGACATCGCACCCGTCTTAAAGCGGCGCATGATGGACTCAACGCTTTCCACTTCTTCCATGGGGATGCCGCCGTCCTCAGCAAACTTGAAGTCCAGCGTACTGCGGAGCGTGATGTGCCGGTCCTCCGCATTGACGCAAGAAGTGTACTGCTTGAACAGGTTATAGTCATCACGCCATGTTGCCTGCTGGAGCAGGTGGATGGTCTCCGGATTGTACAGGTGTTCTTCCTGGTTGCTCCGTTCCTTGTGCCAGCCCACACTGCGCAGACCCTCGTCCATGCCCAGATCATTCGAGTCAAAAGCACTCTCGTGCATGGTCATGCTGCGCTTTGCGATATCATCCAGATCAATACCGCCCACACGGCTGACAGTATCCGGGAAGTATTCGTTCATAACGCTTTCGCTGATGCCCAGTGCCTCGAAAATCTTCGAACCCTGGTAGGACTGGATGGTGGAAATACCCATTTTCGATGCGATCTTGACGATACCAGAAACCAGTGCGTCAATATACGCCTTGCTTGCCTGGGAGTAATCCTTATCCACCAGACCACGGTTAATCATATCATACAGGGAATCCAGTGCCAGATACGGATTGACTGCGCTTGCGCCAAAGCCCAGCAGCGTTGCGAAATGATGCACCTCGCACGGCTCTGCGGTCTCGATGATAAGCGAAATTGCAGTGTTCTTTCTGGTGCGTACCAGATAGGTTTCCAGGGCAGCCACTGCCAGCAGAGACGGGATTGCCAGATGATCGTGGTCTACGCCCCGGTCTGTCAGAATCAAAATCGTTGCACCCTTGGCGTGTGCCTCTTCTGCCTGCTGATACAGGTTTTCGATGGCATCATGCAGGGACACATCCTTAGTATACAGCATGGAGATATCTGCGGTTTTCAGTCCGTCAATGTCCATGCCACGAATCTTCATCAGATCCAGGTTCGTCAGAATCGGGTTGTTGACTTTCAGTACCCGGCAGTTCCGCTCATCCTCTTCCAGGATGTTGCCGGAAACGCCCAGATAAACCGTGGTATCCGTGATAACCGATTCCCGGATGGAGTCGATCGGCGGATTGGTTACCTGTGCAAACATCTGCTTGAAGTAGTCGAACAGCGGCGGATTTTTTTTGGACATCGCCGGGATCGGTGTATCTGCACCCATTGCCGCAGTCGGCTCGCCGCCGTTCAGTGCCATCGGCACCATCACGTGATACAGAGATTCATAAGTATAGCCAAACGCACGCTGCAGCCGGAGCAGTTCCTTGCCGCCGTGGCGGAACGGGCGCTTGTTCGGCACTTTCAGTTCGCTGAGGCTGAACAGGTTGTGATCCAGCCACTCGCCGTAAGGCTGACGCTTTGCATAGTAATTTTTCAGGCTCTCATCGTCGATCAGCTTACCCTTGACGGTATCTACCAGCAGCATCTTGCCCGGATGGAGACGTTCTTTCTTCACGATCTTTTCTGCCGGGATATCGTCCAGTGCGCCGACCTCCGAGGACAGGATCAGACATCCGTCATCGGTCACATAATACCGGGACGGACGCAGACCGTTTCTGTCCAGGACAGCACCCATGACATCACCATCGGAGAAGATGATGGATGCCGGACCGTCCCAGGGTTCCATCATGGTTGCATAGTACTGATAGAACGCACGCTTTTCCCGGCTCATAGTCGGGATGTGCTGCCACGGTTCCGGAATGGTCATCATCACTGCCAGCGGCAGATCCATGCCGGACATGGTCATAAATTCCAGTGTATTGTCCAGACGGGCAGAGTCAGAACCACGCACATCCAGCATGGGGAAAATATCCTTCATGCGGTCATCCAGTGCCTTGCAGTGGAGAATGTTCTCACGGCTCAGCATCTTATCCACGTTACCGGTAATGGTGTTGATCTCACCGTTGTGTACCATCATACGGTTCGGGTGAGAACGCTGCCAGCTGGGGTTGGTGTTGGTGCTGAAACGGGAGTGGACAATACCGATTGCAGAATGATAATCCGGGCTGTTCAGATCGTGGTAGAACAGACGGAGCTGTTTTACCAGGAACATACCTTTATATACAATGGTACGGCTGGAGCAGGACACCACATAGGTCTCGCTGTCCCGCTTTTCGAATACCATCCGTGCAATGTACAGCTTCCGGTCAAATTCCAGACCCTTTGCACAGTCCTCCGGCTTTTTGATGAATGCCTGCATGATGTGCGGCATACTGTTCAGTGCCTTTGTACCCAGAACATCCGGATTTACTGGCACTTCACGCCAGCCCAGAAATTCCAGGTTTTCCTCTTTCAGCACCTCTTCAAAGGTCTGCATTGCCTTTTCATACTTTTCCTTGGTCTGCGGAAAGAAGAACATTGCAATACCATATTCCCGCTTGTCGCCGATGGGGATGCCTGCCTCTTTGGCTACCTTTGAAAAATAAGTGTGCGAAATTTGCAGCAGGATGCCGACGCCGTCGCCGGTCTTTCCCTCTGCATCCTTACCTGCTCTGTGTTCCAGCGTTTCCACGATCCGGAGCGCACTGTCCACAACCTTTCGGTCGGATGTGCCGTCCATGTTGACAACTGCGCCGATACCGCAGTTCTCATGCTCAAAGCGAGGATCGTACAAACCATTCTTTGCAAATGGTTCCTGGTTTCTGTAGTTATCCATGGTCACTTCTCCTTTGCAAGACAACAAAAAAGCGCTTTACAAAGAGAAATATCCCGATTTCTCTTCATAAAGCGCCATTGCTTTCCCTATTGCAGACCGCCTAATGTGCGGTTGCTTTTGCTAGTTTTTATTATAGACCATTCCGCATGGTTTGTCAATAGTTTTTTTCGATTTTTCCGAAAAAAACAAGAAAAAAGCAGAAGTTTTTCTTTTATAAAAAAGAGAAACGCCGAACTTTTTTCTATATTTCCGTTCTGCTTGTTTTTTGAAAGTTCCTGTCTCTCATACAAAACGAAACAAACGCAAGCCAAACAAAAACAATTGTTTTCCCGTTCCGGACACCTGTCAGAACTTCCCCAAGATTTCCGCACAGCAAGCCGCCGTCAGCGATTCCGGCAGGATCTGCAGGGCATCATCTGCCGCCTGCCACAGCGCATCCCAACCGGCAACGCCCATGGAAATGCCGCAGCCCAGCCAGCGGTGCCACCATTGCAGCACGGGAGACAGTTCCGGAAACGCAGCCGCTTTTGTCTCCAAACCCAGCATTTCCCGGCAGAGGGGTGCCTGTGTGCCGGTTCGTTTCTGCTGTACCCGGCGCAGCAGCACCAGGGCAAACAGCGCCTCCGGTTCTGTCGCCGAAAGGCATTCCTCTGCCTGCTGATACAGCGCACCGTCTCTGGGATATGTTTTCGCAAAATCAGTTGCTGCGGCAGAAAAAATTGTGGAAAAGTTCTGCATAATCACACCTCGGTCTCTATCGGATTCGTGCAGCGCCGCCCAGAACCAACAGACGGGCTTGTGCGGCACTGCTTTTGATTTATTATAGCATCTCCCACGGAAGAAGTCAAATGCTCTGCTTGCAATTTTCCAGCATTTGTGCTATAATAGCGTATGAATTCAAAACAGGAGGTTCTTTTATGGTACTTGCCATTGATATCGGCAACACCAATGTTGTCATCGGCGGATTCCAGGAAAATCAGATCTTGTTTGTGGAACGTGTCTCCACGAACCAGAACGCCACATCCCTGGAGCTTGCCATTTCCATCAAAACCATTTTGGAGATCTATCAGATCCAGACGACCGAGATCGAAGGCTGCATCATCTCCTCTGTGGTCCCTTCCATCAACCACGCTGTGCGCAAGGCGGTAGAAAAGATCGCACACTGTCCGGTGCTTCTGGTGGGGCCGGGGGTCAAAACCGGTTTGCAGATCGCCATTGACAATCCGGCACAGCTGGGCAGCGACCGTGTGGCAGACGCTGTGGCGGCACTTCACGAATACCAGCCGCCTATTGTTATCATTGACATGGGAACGGCTACCACGCTCTCTGTTATCGACGAACAGCGGCGGCACATCGGCGGCATGATCGCTCCGGGCGTAGGCATCTCCATGAATGCTCTGACAGAAAAGACGGCACAGCTGCCGAAGATTTCCCTCGATCCGCCGAAGCGATGCATCGGCAGCAACACGGTAGAATGCATGAAAAGCGGTATTCTCTACGGTGCAGCCGGCTGCATTGACGGGCTGCTGGATCGCATCGAGGAGGAACTGGGCGAAACACCTACCTTTCTCGCCACCGGCGGGCTGTCGGAGTTCATCATTCCCCACTGCCGGCACAAGATCGTACTGGACAACCTGCTTCTGCTGAAAGGCTTGCAACTGATCTATCAGAAGAATATGGAAGCGTAACAGGAAAAGGCAGGCACTGTGTCTCAGTTTGAAAAGGGAAACAAGTCAGGATTTGATAGGAGAACTGTGACTATGATAGCGTTGAGTACATTAAAAAAAATATTAGAAAGAAATGAAGAACGCCTCCCATTATTAACGCTCGATGATTTTTTCAATGGAAATACAGCGGAGGACTCCATTGCTCCGAATCAATGGGGATTTGGGCGTCCGACGCTTTCTGAAATATGGAATATGCTACAAAAGATTGAGCTATTGCCCAACATAGCATGGGTACGTGTTGCACTGCATGATGATACAGAAATCGTAGAAAACGATGGAACAGAAGAATTAGTTCTTGCAGGAGATACAATCGTAATTTGCACAACCATTTCGCCTGCGGAATTAGAAAAAATTGTGAATTGTAAATGGTTGTGCTCTGATGGAGTAATCAAAACGAAATTAAATGCTTATTCGTGTGTACCAGCAATTCCAGAAAACTTCGATTGCTTGGAAATTGTGTGGGATTGATCTGTAAATTCCAGTTTTTTCAAAGAACAACACAATGCACATAAAAAAGGGCTGCCGTGAGGAAATCCCCCCGGCAGCCCTTTTCTCTTTTTTATCATACCCCACAACAATTACTGCTGCGGAAATACAACCTTACGATAGGTGTCAAAGTGCATCCACTTGCTGAAGAATGCCTGATCCTGACCCTTGGTCTGTGCGTATTCCTCCAGGAAGGTCTTTGCCTCTTCCGCAGAGTGAACCAGCACCTCAAAGCCACGGCCGTTGATGACCGGCACGTTGTCATAGGTGTACTCGCTTGCCGGAAGGATGGCTGTGATCTTCTTGTCACGGATGCGCACTGCCACACCGTCACGGAGTACGATGCAGTCAAAGCTGTCCGGATAGTGATAGCTGTCGCCGCTGGTGGGAATCTCATCCCCTACCGTATAAGTCCGGCTTACCGGGTTATACTTCAGCACGTTCAGGCTCTCGGTATCATAGTAGAATTCCTCGAAGATGTCGCCTCTTGCCTTGAGGTCGCCGTACTGGAAGGAATTGCGGTCGGCAGTGCTGCTGACCTTTTCGCTGACCGCATCGACAACGCCGCAGGCAGATGTCATATTGGTAACACGGTCAATGAGGATCAGTTCGCCCAGTACCTTATGGTTGGAGAACAGGTCTGCCACAATGCCCTCTGTCAGCAGGATCTCGCAGACAGCGATGCCGTTCTTTTCCAGGGTGTCTGTCTCCTGGTGCGCACCGGTGTTGACATCGATGGCATATTCTACCTTTGTCAAGATGCCGGGGATCAGCTTGGTTCCCAGTTTTACCAGATAGTCCTTACCGATGCTCAGCGGCTCGTCGTCCATCCACAGCAGAGAAACGGTCAGTTTCTTATACACTGCCACATCTGCATCCTTGACGAAAACGCATCCACGGGAAACGTCTACTTCCTTGTCCAGCGAAATGGTGACCGGCTGTCCCTCGAATGCCTCATCCACGGACTTGTCCGTCATGAGGATGCCCTTGACAGTAGCAGTTTCATTGCTGGGCAGCGTGGTGATGGAATCGCCCACGTGAATCGTGCCAGCCTCGATCTGACCCTGGAATCCACGGAAAGTATGGTCCGGACGGCACACACGCTGTACCGGCATATAAAAGCCCTTTTCGTGGCTGTCCGAATGAATGTCCACATTTTCCAGGTATTCCAGGAGCGGAACGCCGTCATACCACGGAATATTCTCCGACTTCTTGGTCACGTTGTCGCCCTCTGTTGCAGACAGCGGAATGATGTATACATTTTCCAGATCCAGTTCCTTGCGGAGTTCTGCGATCTGTGCCTCGATCTCACGGAAACGCTCTTCACTGTAGCCCACCAAGTCCATCTTGTTTACCGCAAAGACGAAATAGCGGATACCCATGAGCTTGCAGATCCGTGCATGGCGTCTGGTCTGTACCAGAACGCCCTGGGATGCGTCCACCAGGATGACGGACAGGTCAGCGAAGGATGCGCCGACTGCCATGTTACGGGTATACTCTTCGTGACCCGGTGTATCTGCAACGATAAAGCTGCGGTTGTCAGTGGTGAAATAGCGGTATGCCACGTCAATGGTGATACCCTGTTCCCGCTCTGCCATCAAACCATCCAAAAGCAGAGAATAGTCGATCGCACCGCTGCGGCTGCCCACCTTGCTGTCCAGTTCCAGGGTCTTTTCCTGGTCTGCGTACAGCAGCTTTGCATCATATAGAATGTGTCCGATCAGTGTGGACTTTCCGTCGTCTACGCTGCCGCAGGTAATAAATTTCAATAAACCTTTCATTAGAAGTATCCCTCCCGCTTTCTGCGTTCCATGCTGCCGGCTGCCTCATTGTCGATGACTCTGGAAGTACGCTCCGAGGAGACAGAACTCAGTGTCTCGTCAATGATCTCATCCAGTGTGGTAGCCGTTGATTCAATACCGCCGGTCAGCGGATAGCAGCCCAGGGTACGGAAACGAATGGACTTGTACTCCGGCTTTTCGCCCGGATTCAGCGGCAGACGATCGTCATCCACCATGATGATATTGCCGTCCCGGTAAACCACCGGTCTTTCGGCTGCGAAATACAGCGGCACAATGTCGATGTTTTCCCGTTTGATATACTGCCAGATGTCCTTTTCTGTCCAGTTGGAGATCGGGAATACCCGGATGCTCTCACCCTTTTTGATCTTGGTGTTGTAGAGCTTCCACATTTCCGGGCGCTGGTTCTTCGGATCCCACGCCTGTGCCTCATTGCGGAACGAGAAGATACGTTCCTTTGCACGGGACTTTTCCTCGTCACGTCTGCCGCCGCCGAATGCTGCGGTAAAGCCGTACTTGGTCAGCGCCTGTTTCAGCGCCTGGGTCTTCATGATATCGGTATAGGCTGCGCCGTGGTCAAAGGGATTGATGCCCTGCTTGACGCCCTCTTCATTGGTGTAAACCAGCATCTCAATGCCCAGTTTCTTTGCGGTCTCATCCCGGAAACGGATCATGTCCTTGAACTTCCAGGTGGTATCAATATGTAAGAACGGGAACGGCGGCTTTTCCGGATAGAATGCTTTCATCGCCAGATGCAGCATTACGGAGCTGTCCTTGCCGATCGAATACAGCATAACCGGCTTTTCGCATTCTGCTGCGACCTCACGGATGATATAGATCGCCTCAGCTTCCAGTTCGTCAAGATGTGACAATTCCTGCATAAGGTTTTCCTCCTTAGTATTGGTTTGACTGTTTGGTATTGATCCGGATCTCCGAAGTTTTCCCGTTGGGGTGATCGACGATCCAGCGTAAAATATCGCCCTCTTTTTCCGTGTGTACCAGGCTGCCCATGCCGCCCATATCTGCACCCAGATAAAAGCGGATGGCGTGAACGGCACACTCTTTCAGACAGGAAGTACATCCCCAGCAATCCTTGGGATACTTGATGAATGCCTTTCCGTCCTGGTTCATGTGAATCAAGCTGCCGGGGCAGACCATGCGGCACTTTCCGCAGCCGACACACTGCTTTGCATCAATTGCAATGCTCATAGTTCTGTCCCTCCTCGACCAGTTCCCGGAAGACCACTTCCAGCTTGCCATTTCGCATCCGGGAATTCACATATTTGCGCCAGTTCTGATCGTCCTTCTCCGGATGATCCAGATTCTCGGCGAAACTGTGCCAGCGTGTTTCTTTTCTCGCCTTCAAATGTGCGATAACGCTCCGGCACACCAAAAGCCGCTCCCGCAGCTCATATATATACATCAGTTCCTGATAATCGTCTGCGTGCAGCTGATCGGACAGTTCCGTCAGCCGTGCAATCTTATCATCAGCAATATCCAGTTCCTTTTCGTGGAACCGATAATTTGTGCCAATGCCGCCGGCATAGGTATCCATCACCGTCTGCATGGCATCTTCCAGCTGCTCGGTATCGAACAGACCGCCGGCATCATTCAGAAAATGTTCCAGTTCTGCCAGATGCGCCTGAACATCCTGTTCCTCCGGCGACTGCGGCTGGTTTTCTTTCAGAAATTCCAGAACAGACTCCGCAGCGATCTCGCCCTCTGCCAGAGCGCCGGTCACGTACTTCTGGGGACATCCGCCGGCAACGTCTCCGGCGGCATACAAGCCATGCACTGTCGTGGCACGCTTGGTATCGACCCAGTAGCCGCTGGCGGTATGACCGCCCACAATGTAAGGCTCTGTTCCCTCGATCTCCACATTCTGCTGCGAGGGATTCTTTCCGTTCTCGATCCATTTCAAGGTCTGGGACGGTGCCATGTTCAGATACGCTTTCATCAGCGAATCGTCCTGTTCCGGTGTAATGCCCTCTGTCCGCAGATAGCAGGGACCTCTTCCGGCAAGGTTCTCGCTGACCGTGCCGTAGACACGCTCCGAAGTAGTCAAACCGTATTTGGTCTCATACACTTCGCCCAGCGAATTCACCTGCTTGGCGCCGACACCCTGTGCCAGCGTTCCCGTGGGAGCGATGGTGTCCTTGCAGCGCAGTGCAATGAAACGCATTTCAAAGGTCGTCATCTCTGCGCCGGCACGGATACCCATGGCGTAGCCTGCTCCCGTGTTAAACGGCGGATACCACATCTTGTGCCGGGAAAAGCCGGGATGATTGGGCTTGTACAGTCCGGCAGCGCCGCCGGTTGCGATAATCACCGCATTCGCCTCGATCACATACACGTTGTCATCCTGGATGCCAAAGCCGAACGCACCTTGAATGCGGTTGTCCTTGACGAAAAAGTCTGTGATGTTCACGTGATTCTTGATCGTCACCTGGGGCAGGGATTCCACTGCCTTTGCCAGGATCGGTTTCATGTTTTCACCGTTGATCTTCAGATTCCGGTTGCCACGTGCCACATACTTTCCGTTTTCATCCTTGAGGATGACCAGCCCCAGACGTTCCATGTGTTCCGTCACCTTGTTGAGCCGTTCCGACATGGTGAGCAGCAGATCTCCACGGACGATGCCGTCTGCATCCTTCCGGGCATAGTCCACATAATCCTGGGGCTTTCTGCCCTCGGTAATATAAGCATTCAGCGCATTGACGCCAGCCGCCAGACAGCCGCTCCGCTTAATGTGCGCCTTTTCACAGATCAGCACTTTTGCATCCGACTGCTCTGCAATGGTCAGCGCCGCATAGCAGCCTGCCGTGCCGCCGCCGATAATCAATACGTCTGTTTTGCAGCGTTCTATTTTCATCTCATCACCATCTTTTTTCATTCTGCAGCAGATACTGTTCTGCCGATGCCACGCAGTTTGCACCGTCTGCCGCAGCGGTAACCACCTGCCGCAGGAGCTTTGTGCGGACATCTCCGGCGGCAAAGAGTCCATCCAGAGAAGTGATGCCGTCCTCGCCAGCCTTGACGTAACCGTGTGCATCCAGGTCAGCCAGACCACGCAGCGGCTCTGTGTTCGGCACACTGCCGATCGCCACAAAAACGCCGTCCAGAATAAGCTCCTCCGGCTGACCGTTATGGTCGATCCGCAGTGCCGAAACACGCTTTTCGCCCACAACCGCAGTCGGAACTGCATTTGTCACCAGAACAATATTTTCCGTCTGCTTTACCGATTCCTGCAATGCTGCATTGGCACGGAAAGCATCCCGGCGGTGTACCAGATAGACAGTCTTTGCCATGCGTGCCAGATACAGGGCATCTCCCAGCGCCGTATCGCCGCCGCCGATGACTGCAACTGTCTTTCCCTGGTAGAATGCACCATCGCAGGTGGCACAATACGACACGCCCGGCAGTTCCGCACCCGGCACATCCAGCTTTCGGTAAGATGTGCCGGCAGCATAGATCACGCTCTTTGCAGAAACAGTCGTACCATCTGCCAGTGCGATCTGAAACACGCCGTCCTGCTTGGTCAGCCGCTCTACATCATTTTCGCAAATTGATGCGCCCAGCGACTCTGCGTGTTCCCGGAACTTTTCTCCCAGTTCATAGCCGCCGATGTGCAGCAGTCCGGGATAATTGTCCACCTGCTCTGTCACAGCGATCTGCCCGGCACCCATGGTGTCACGCTCCAGAACCAGCGTCCGGAGTCTGGCACGGCTGGCGTAAATTGCCGCCGTCAGTCCGGCAGGACCGCTGCCGATGATGATGATGTCGTACATAGCTTACTCCTTGATCTGCAAGTTCTCTTTTTCTGCGTCAGTTCCTTCGATATGGAAGGAGTTCAGCACCGGATTTTCCCGATCCATCAGAGAGAGGATCATATAGCTTGCCTTGCTGTCATACGCCAGCCGCTTATCTTCCTCAGAAGGTCTGGACGGCGACTCCGGATGAGAGTGCCAGTTGCCCAGCGGAACCAGCCCGTTGGCACGCATATCCTTGACTGCTGCCAGCTGTTCCTTCGGGTCCAGGCTGAAATGTTCATTGGAATGGTCGATGTTCGTCAGCAGGTAGACCTTCTTGACGATCTTATCCGTTCCGTTGATCTCGCCGGCGATCAGACCGCAGGCCTCGTCCGGCAGTTCTTTTCTGGCGTGTGCCAGCATTTTTTCAAAATCTGATTTGTTCAACTGAATCATAATCCAACACCATCGCATTCTGCCTGTTCATAGTCGATCAGTTCTGTGATTGACGGATGTGTACCGCATATTGCGCAGCCGGATGTTTCAGACGGCAGCTTGACCTTGCGGAATTCCATTTTCAGTGCATCATAGGTCAGCAGATAGCCGGTCAGCAGGTTGCCGATGCCCAGGATGTACTTGATTGCCTCCATTGCCTGGAGACTGCCGATCACGCCGCCCATTGCGCCGATAACACCAGCCTGTTTGCAGGTCGGTACGGCATCCTTCGGAGGCGGATTCTTGAATACGCAGCGATAGCAGGGACCTTCTCCCGGCACATAGGTCATGAGCTGACCCTGGAACCGGATGATTCCGGCATGGGAGAACGGTTTCTTTGCCATAACGCAGGCATCGTTGATGAGGAACTTTGCCGGGAAATTATCTGTGCCGTCAATTACGAAATCATAGTCCTTGATAAGATCCATGATGTTTTCGCTGGTGACGAAAGTCCGGTAGGTATTGACCTTGACATCCGGATTGATCGCCCCCATAGTTTCCTTTGCAGACTGTACCTTCGCCTTGCCCACATCAGCGGTAGCATGAATGATCTGCCGCTGAAGGTTGGACAGGTCTACCTCATCTGCGTCTGCAATGCCGATAGTACCCACGCCGGCTGCTGCCAGATACATTGCTGCCGGAGCGCCCAGACCGCCTGCACCAATAATCAGCACCTTGGCATTCAGCAGCTTCTTCTGTCCCTTTACGCCAACTTCTTTCAGAATGATGTGGCGGGAATAGCGCTCGATCTGTTCGTTGGTAAATGCCATCTTACTGTCCACCTCCCATGAAATAGAGGAACTCTACATTGTCGCCGTCCTTGAGGACAGTCTTTTCAAATGTACCGTTCTCTACGAACTCGTCGTTGATGGTAACGGTAACGTACTGCGGTGTTTCCACATTCTCATCTACGATAAGCTGTGCAACGGTCAGACCGTCTGCGACTTCCTTCTGTACACCTGCAACTGTGATTTTCATAATGATATACTCCTTTATGTACCGGAAAGGATTCTCATAGAACGAAATGCTTTTCTATGAGAACCGTTTCCTTATTTCAGATTCTCTACAATTTCCGTTAATTCTGCTTTTTTTACCAGACCTCTGCGTCTGTCCTGCTCTGCTCCGTTTTTGAAGAAGATCAGCGTCGGCGCTGCGGTCACTTCGCATTTTTCTGCCAGCGGCAGATCAAAGTTGATATTGACCTTTACCACTTTCAGCGCATCGCCGTAAGTTTCTTCCAGTTCCGCCAGAACCGGTGCGAGCCGCTTACAGGGAACGCAGCTGTCCGAGTAGAAATCCGCCAGAACCAGACCATCTGCCTCCAGCACTTCTTTCTGGAATGTCTCCTGGTTTACTCTTTCTGCCATTCAATCACCCACTTTCTTGACGATCAGATCATACGTTCCATCCTCATTCTGTAAGAGTTTCAGAATCTTGTGACCCTCTTCCTTGATGCTTCTCGGCACGTTCTGTACCGGTTCGCCGTCATTCATGTGAATGGAAAGGATCTGTCCGTCGTCCAGTTCTTCCAGTGCCACCTTTGCCTTGACAAATGTCACCGGGCAAACCACATCTGTGATATCTACTGTGTCGTCAATATGAAATTCAGCCATTGTAAGCCTCCCAGATCTTCTCTTCGAATTTTTCTCTGCCTACCCGTTCCAGTGTGAACTGGAATCGTTCGCCAGCCTTGGCGTTGTCGTCAAAAAACTGCACGGTCGCATCACAGACCTTCATCAGCTTTTCCTTGTCTGCAATAAACGGAATGATCGGTTCACCCTTGTGGATGCTGTTGCCGAACAAGCCGCCGAAGGAAACAATATAGCCATGCACCGTGTCCCACGCCTCTGTCGGACAGGCTTTCACGCAGCGTCCGCAGAAGTTGCACTTGCTTTCGTCTACCACGATCTTATCCCCCTCATGGGTGATCGCACCGCTGCGGCAGGCTTTGACGCAGACACCGCACTGAATGCAGTCCTCTTCACGCCATTTCACCTGAATGCCGCCTTTGATGCCCAGGTCGTTCTCCTCGGATTTCAAGCAGTTGTTCTGACATCCGGTGATGCCGAACTTAAACTTGTGGGGCAGCTCCCGTGCAAAGTACCGCTCATCCAGTTCCTTTGCCAGCGCATAAGTATCAATACAGCCGCTGGGGCAAATCGCCTCGCCCTGGCAGGCAGTAATGGTACGAACTCTCGGTCCGCAGACACCCGGTTCTACATCTCCCTCAGCCAGCGTTGCCTTGACCTCTTCGATCTGATCCAGTTTCACAAACGGGATCTCTACGCTCTGCCGGGAAGTCAGATGTACGTGTCCGTCACCGAACTTTTCCGCAACCTCTGCGATCTTTGCCAGCTGCTTTGCGGTAAGATTGCCGCCGACCACACGAAGCCGGAGGGAAAAGTTATTCTTTTGTTTCTGCCGCATGAATCCGCCCTTTTTTAGGGTCGCATAATCAACTGCCATTTAACATTCCTCCTGCATCTTCGTGATTGCCTGTCCGAAGTCCTCGATCAGGTCTTCAATATCTTCAATGCCTACGCTGATGCGGATGGAATCCTCATACACGCCGGCACTTTGTTTCTGTTTTTCATTGCTGTGTGCGTAAATGGTGCTTGCCGGATGGATGACCAGCGTCCGCACATCGCCGATGTTTGTCGCATTGGTGGCATACTGCAAATGGTTAATCAGACAGAATGCCTTTTCCTTGCTCCCGGCACGGAGCGTCAAGATTGCACCGCCCTTGCCGCCGAACTGTTTCTGCACCAGCGGATAATAGGGACTCTTTTCCAGCGCCGGGTAGTTGACTTCCACGCCGTCCACGCTGTCCAGGAACTTTGCCAGCTGCAATGCGTTGTCACACAGCCGCTCCATACGCAGTCCCAAGGTTTCCAGTCCCACGGAGTTGAGGAACGCATTCATCGGAGACAAACATCCGCCTACATTTCGCCAGATGGCATTCCGGAGCTTTGCCAGATAAGCAAACTTGCCGTACTTGGCATACGGTTCAAATCCGTCATACCGGCTCATATCCCAGTGGAAGTTTCCGCTGTCCACGATCACGCCGCTGATGGCATTGCCGCCGCCGTTAATGTACTTGGACGAGGAATGCACGACCACATCTGCGCCGTATGCAAACGGATGGATGAGGTACGGCGTTGCGGTGGTGCTGTCGATAATCAGCGGAATGCCGTGTGCATGAACCAGTTCAGAGACCGCTTTCAGATCCACCACATCCAGTTTCGGATTGCCGATCAGCTCTGTGAAAACCACCTTGGTGTTTTCATTGATGAGCGGTTCGATCTCTTCGACCGTTACCGACTCTGCAAAGCGTGTGGTGATGCCGAAAGCTTTCAGATCCGAAAACAGGTCGATGGTTCCGCCGAACAGTCCCGAACCGGCGATTACTTCGTCTCCGGCGTGGAGAATGTTCAACAGTGCCATGGTGACTGCCGTCATGCCGGAGGAACAGCTCACTGCGCCGATTCCCTGTTCCATTGCCGCCACTCGCTTTTCAAAAGCATCTACTGTCGGGTTGCTGATTCTGGTATATGCAAATCCCGGCGCTTGATTATGAAAAACTTTTTCCAGTTTTTCTGCCGTCTCATGTGCGAATGCGCTGACCTGATAAATCGGCATGATGGTAGAACCTGTACTCTTTTCTCCATCAAAATTCTGATGCAACAATGCCGTATTAAACTTCATGCGCTCACCCACGCTCCTCTCGTTCTTCGGAACATTTTTCTTCTGTTCCCTTGTCATGAGCTTATTATATCACCTTTTCACTAGTAAGTCAATAGGTTTTATATGATTTATTCGACTTTTTCATTTTCGTCATATTGTTCATTGTTTCGTTTTCTTCAAAATGAAATATTCACTGATTTTGCGGTAAAAATCAGACGGTTCATCCAAAATCTGATTGGATGCCGTCTGATTGAAAGAAAACGCAGCCGATATTCCTACTCCTCCGCTGGGAGTTTTGTCCGCTGTCAGATACTGCTTACAGCAGCACCGGTCAGATATAGTACATAAATGCCTCATCCTGCGGAATCGCACTGCGGTAGCGGTCCATCATATCCTGCAATGTAATGCCGGTACAGAACTGCCGCAGATAAGCAGTCATCTTGTCCCACAGAGATTCCTGGATCGTCGCTTTCAGAAGGGAGGTATCATCTGCACCGCCGGCATCCACATCCCCCAGGATGGTGATATCCAGTGCATCAATGATCTCCTGGAATGAGATCTGATCTGCCGGGCGTGCGACGACATAGCCGCCTTTGAATCCCTTGATGCCCCGGATCAGATGTGTCTGCCGCAGCGCCACCAGGATCTGTTCCAGGTATTTGACAGAGATATTCTGCCGCTTGGAAATGCTGCTGACAGCCACCGCCTCTCCGTTTTCAGAGTGAATGGCAATGTCAATCAGTGCAATGATGCCGCATTCGACTTTGGTTGAAATTTTCAATGATACTCCTCCTCCTGGTCAGAGTCTGGCTATAACTTTTATTCACAAAAAGCCTGTGAATAAAAGGATTTAATCCGAGAACAATGTGGTAGAATAATACCGGTCGCCGCTGTCCGGCAGCAGTGCAACAATGGTCTTTCCTGCGTTTTCCGGTTTCTTCGCCAGTTCCAGCGCTGCGTGCAGTGCCGCACCGGAAGAAATTCCGACCAGGATACCCTCATGCTTGGCGATCAGCTTTGCTGCGGCAAAGGCATCATCGTTCTTGACCTCAAAAATGTCATCATAAATTTTCGTGTTCAGTGTCTGCGGCACAAAGCCTGCGCCAATGCCCTGGATCTTGTGCGGGCCGGGCTTTCCGCCGGCAAGCACCGGAGAATCTGCCGGTTCTACGGCAACAATCTTTACATCCGGTTTCTGAGACTTCAGATATTCGCCAGTGCCGCTGATCGTACCGCCTGTGCCAACGCCAGCCACGAAGAAATCTACTTCACCGTCTGTGTCCTGCCAGATCTCCGGACCAGTCGTTCTGCGGTGTGCCTCCGGGTTTGCCGGGTTTTCAAACTGTCCCGGAATAAAGCCACCGGGAATCTCTTCCGCCAGTTCCTTGGCACGCTCGATGGCACCCTTCATGCCTTTCACGCCCTGTGTCAGCACAATCTCTGCGCCGTATGCTTTCAGAATGTTGCGGCGCTCTACGCTCATGGTCTCCGGCATGGTCAAGATCACACGATAGCCCTTGGATGCGGCAATCGCTGCCAGTCCGATACCAGTATTCCCGGAAGTCGGCTCGATAATCACAGAACCCTCATGCAGCTTTCCGTTCTTCTCTGCGTCTTCCAGCATGGCTTTTGCAATACGATCCTTGACACTGCCTGCCGGATTCAGATATTCCAGCTTGACCAGCACACGTGCTTTCAGTTCCTGTTCCTTTTCCAGATTGATGACTTCTACCAGCGGGGTATTGCCGATGAGTTCCACTGCACCTTGATAAATCTTAGACATAACGCATAACTCCTTTTTTCATAATAATATCGAATCACGTATTGACAACGAAAATCAAATAAATACAGAATCGTCCTGGAGAGACTGGTTCTCCAACAGATAACATTTCTCTCCCACGATCACAAACAGACGATACAGGAATACGTCCACGGTTTCTCCCACCGAAACGCTTTCCTCTTCCAGATCACGCTTGGCAATCAGCAGATCGTCGTTTACACGAACTTCCAGTTCGATCCAGTCGCCACGGAACGAAGTACGCTCCACCACGCCCTGGGATGCGGAACTGCCGTATTTCTGCACCTCGTTTTTCTTGGTGATCTTGAGAAATTCCGGGCGGACGATTGCCTTTTCCACGCCGTCCATATGTTGGAAGGTGTGATACTTCTGATAGTCTGCCAGCACGGAAGTATGTCCGAAGAAAGTTGCCGTAAACGAAGTCTGGGGATGACGGTAGATCTCGATGGGCGTTCCCACCTGTTCGATTCTGCCACGATTGGTAATGATGATCTCGTCCGCTACCTCGATTGCCTCGTCCTGGTCATGGGTAACGAAAATACTGGTGACACCCAGCTTGCTAATCATCTCTTTCAGCCAGGTTCGCAGTTCCTGCCGCACCTTTGCGTCAATGGCGGCAAACGGTTCGTCCAGCAGGAGCAGCTGCGGATTTGGTGCAAGCGCTCTGGCGAATGCCACACGCTGACGCTGACCGCCGGAAAGCTGACTGGGATAACGCCGTTCCAGTCCACGCAGACCGATCAGATCCACCAGTTCCATAACACGGCTGTGAATGGTTTTGCGGTCGGCTTTCTGGACCTTCAAGCCAAAGGCAATGTTGTCATACACGGTCATGTACCGGAACAATGCGTAATTCTGGAACACAAAGCCGATGCCACGCTTGCTTGCCGGGATATTGTTGACCACTTTCCCGTCGATCTTGATCTCGCCGCTGTCCGGATGTTCCAGACCGGCGATCATCCGCAGGATGGTTGTCTTGCCGCTTCCGCTGGGACCCAGGAGACCGATCAGCTTTCCCTTTTCAATGCCAAAGCTGACATCATCGGACGCCTGGTAATTGCCGAAACGCTTTTGAATATGGTTCAGTTCTACATACATCAGATGTCCCTCTTTCCTCGGTGTTCAATGAGACTCCGGATCACCAGGATCACAATTGCCATCATGACCAGAATGGATGAAACGGCAAACGCCGGTACATACTGGAATTCATTGAACAAGATCTCAACGTGCAGCGGCAGTGTGTTGGTTCTGCCACGAAGGTGACCGGACAAAACGGATACCGCACCGAATTCTCCCATGGCTCTCGCCGCACACAACACCACGCCGTAGAGCAGCGCCCAGCGGATATGGGGAAAGGTCACCTTTCGGAAAATCGTCCAGGCGTTTGCACCCATCAGCGCAGCAGCCTCTTCCTCATCTGTCCCCTGGGATTCCAGCACCGGAATCAGTTCCCGGGAGACAAATGGAAACGTAACGAATACCGTAGCCAGAATAATGCCTGGCACCGCAAACACTACCCGGATTCCCAGGTCGTGGAGCAACGGATAGATCACGCTCTTTCTGCCGAACGTCAGCAGAAAGATCAGACCAGCAATGACCGGTGAAATGGTGACCGGCACGTCGATCAGCGTGGTGAGAAGTTTCTTTCCACGGAAATGGAACTTCGTCACAGCCAACGCCGCAAAAATACCGAATATGGTATTGAAACCAACTGCAATTGCTGTTGCCTCCAGGGTCAGCAGAACAGCCTTTACCGTATATTTATCGGTGACAGCTGCCTGATAGGTTTTCCAGCCGTCCCGGAGTGCCTCTGAAATTACGGTCAGCAGCGGCAAAAGCAGCATCAGCACCAGAAACAAGACACTGACGCCGATCAGCACCCATTTGACGATTTTGGAACCAACGGTTTCTTCGTGCATCTCACTGACCTCCTTTCAGAATCTTTGCACTTCTCGCCTGCACCAGATTGGTGAGGAACAAGATCAGGAACGCCGCCGCTAGCATAACAAGCGCAATGGATGTGGCACTGGTGTAGTCGTATTCCTGCAATTTTGACATAATGATAAGCGGTGTGATCTCCGTTTCGTATGGCTGATTGCCGGCAATGAATACCACGCTGCCATACTCTCCGAGACATCTGCCGAACGCCAGTCCGAAACCAGTCAGCGCCGACGGCAGGATTTCCGGAAATATCACCTTCCAGAAGATCCGTACCCGGCTGGCACCCATAACACCGGCAGCCTCTTCATAAGTCGGATCCAGCTTTTCCAGAACCGGCTGCACGGCACGCACCACAAAGGGAATTCCCACAAAGATCAGCGCTACGGTAATGCCTGCTCTGGTGTATGCGATGGAAATGCCAAAGCGTGCGAACCATTTTCCGACAAGGCCTGTATCTGCGGTAAGCGATGTCAGCGCAATGCCGGCAACCGCCGTGGGCAGTGCAAAGGGCAGCTCGATCATGCCGTTCAGCAGCTGTTTCAACGGAAAGCGGTACCGCACCAGCACCCACGCCAATATCACGCCCATAACTGCATTGATGGCAGATGCCACAAATGCGGTCAGCAGGCTGACCCGAAAGCTTGCCAGCACACGTGGTCTTGTGATAGTCTCCCAGAACTCAGCCGGGCTGAGCTTTGCCGTATATATCACCAGCGATGCCAGCGGAATCAGCACGACAATACTTAATATGGAGATCGTCACGCCCAGGGACAATCCAAATCCGGGAATCACCCGTTTGCTTTTCTTTCTCATACCTGCTCCTTATTTTTCATAGATCTGATCGAAGATGCCGCCGTCGGAAAAATGTTTTTCCTGCGCCGCATCCCAGCCGCCGAAATCCTGGATGCTGACCAGATCAATGTCCAGATCAAAAACATCTGCATATTCTTTCAATATCTCCGGATTGGTCGAACGATAATAGTTATCCCCGGCGATGCGCTGGGCATCATCTGAGTAGAGATACTGCAAATACTCGGTAGCCACGTCCCGTGTGCCACGATATTCCACCACATCGTCCACTACTGCCACAGACGGCTGTGCCAGGATACTGATGCTGGGGTTCACAATCTCATATTCATCCGGGTCATCCCGCATGGAGAGATACGCCTCATTCTCCCACGCCACCAGCACATCACCCTGTCCGTTTTCGACAAAAGTTGTCGTTGCGCCACGTGCGCCGGAATCCAGCACCAGTACATTCTGGTAGAGCTTTTTGATAAATGCCTCCGTCTGCTGTTCATCGCCGCCGTATTTCCGGTCGGCATACGCCCAGGCAGCCAGGTAGTTCCATCTTGCGCCGCCGGATGTTTTGGGGTTCGGTGTGATAACATCCACATCATCCCGAACAAGGTCATCCCAGTCCCGGATGTTTTTCGGGTTGCCCTTTCGCACCAGAAAGACAATGGTTGAGGTATACGGTGCGCTGTCATCCGGGAACTTGTCCACCCAGCCGTCCTCGATGAGTCCGGCTTTTTCGATGGAGTCGATGTCATATTCCAGCGCCAGTGTCACCACATCTGCCTCCAGACCGTTTGCCACTTCCAGCGCCTGCTTGCCCGAACCGCCGTGGGACTGTATCACTTCCACATCCTGTCCGGTCTGTTCTTTCCAATGCTCTGCAAAAATCGTATTATATTCGGTATACAGCTCTCTGGTGGGGTCATAGGAAACATTGACGATGCTGACGGTATTGCTGTTTCCGCAGCCGCTCAGCATCCCACCCGTCAAAACTGCCGCCAGCAGCAGACCGATGCACTTTTTGATCTTCATATGGTTTCCCTCTTTCCCATTCAGCGCTGATCCGGTCAATTCCTTGATATCCGATAATTCATACTGAATTGATATGTTTAGTATGTTACATATCATACTGCAAAACTAGTAATTTGTCAATAGGAATCCGGCGGTTTTGTAGGATTGCACAAGGAATACGGATGATTCATAGGGATTTGATAGACATTATAAACAGAAACACACCATAAGTTGTTCTACTAAGCCGCTTGTCTGCATAGGATTAGGCAAAGGCAGAACCCCACTGGTGCTGCCTAAACCAGCGCCGCTGGACGGCAAAAAAGGAGGAGTTCCATATGGATCTGAAAATCAATCGGGAAATGCTTCCCGTTACAGAAGTGATTCTGGACGAGATGCAGGAACAAAGCGTTGAACTGGACTATGTCCTGCCGGACTATGATCCGGATATTTTTCGCATGATCGGCTGTGAGATCCAGCCCACCATCGTCACATCCACCACAGGCACTGACCGCATCACCTATGAACTGCGTGCCGACATCCGGGTGCTGTACTGCGGTTCCGGCAGTACCCTGCTCCAGTGCGTGACACAGCAGATGACATTCACCCGCAATGTTGAACTGCCACGCCCGTCAGAAGACCCCATCGTCACCCTGCGTCCCAGAACGACGTATGCCAACTGCCGGGCAGTCAGCCCACGGCGGCTGGAAGTGCGTGGCGCTGTTTCTGTTGCAGTCCACGTCACCGGCGACCGTCGGCAGGAGGTCATCCAGGATGTTTTCGGGATGCACGTACAGCTGCGGAAAGTCCCTGTGGAATACGCCGCACAAAAACGCCGTGCCGTCAAGCACATCCTGCTCAACGAGGATGTGGAACTCGGTGCATCCAAGCCGCCCATTCGCAGCATTGTCCGCAGCAGCGTCCGGCTGGGACATGAGGAGCATTCCATTCTCGCCGGGAAACTGGTGGCAAAGGGCGAGGCGTCGGTGCAGTTCCTCTACACCTGGCAGCAGGAGGACGGTACAAACGGCATGGAACAGATGCAGTTCACCGTGCCGTACAGCCAGATCGTAGACATGGCGCAGATCGACGACACCTATCGTGGCAGTGTAGACGCACAGGTCATCCGCTGTGACATCAAGCCCTGCCCCGGAAAAGGCGGCAGCATGGACAGCGTGCAGTGTGAAATCGAACTGCGTCTCTGCTGCACCGCAGTCAAAACCGCATCCATCCAGCTGGTCACAGACGCATTTTCCACCGTCTATCCCTGTGAGCAGGAAACCGTCTCCCTGCAAATTGATATGCCGCCGGAGCCGATCTGTGCTGCTCTGCCGTGCAGCGCAGCACTCCAGCCAGGCGACACGATTCCTGCCTGCATCCACGATCTGCACTGCCAGGTACGCAACATCAATATGCAGCTGCTCTCCGACACCAACCGCATCCGGGTCAGCGGTATGCTCTGCTGCAGTCTCCTTGCCGGCGATGCCGAGGGAACGCCGATGCTGCTGGAAAAGGAAGAGGCATTCGAGGTCTACACTGATTCGGACACCCCGGTAGACAACGCCGTCCTGCAAGCGGAGGTCACACCCACCGACTGTACCTATCATCTGTCCTCCGACGGCAGGATCTCCGTTCAAGCAACGCTGATGCTCCGTGGCTGTCTCTGCCCGTCTGCACGGCACGTCTGCCTTTCAGGGCTGACGGTGGACGGCGAAAACAAGCTGGTACGGGACGGCGACTATGCACTCAAGCTGTACTACGGCGTAGAGCATGAAAACGTCTGGGATATCGCCAAACGGTGCCGCACCAGCGTCGGGGCGATCATGGAGGAAAACGATCTGACAAACGAACAGCTGACCACAGCAGGGATGCTCTTCATCCCCATTGTGCAGTAACGGCAGGAGGTACAGCAACTATGGCAAATACGATCTATGAGGACATTGCCTGCCGTACAGGCGGCGACATTTATGTAGGCGTGGTCGGTCCGGTGCGTTCGGGAAAGTCCACCTTCATCAAACGGTTCATGGAACAGCTGGTCATCCCCAACATCCAGAACGAGGCGTGGAAAGAACGTGCCACGGATGAGCTGCCCCAATCCGCCGCCGGCAGAACGATCATGACCACAGAGCCGAAGTTCATCCCGGAAGATGCTGTGGAACTGACGCTGGGAGACAATGCCCGAATGCGGATTCGCATGATCGACTGTGTGGGCTACATCATCCCCAGCGCCCTGGGCTATATCGAAAATGAACAGCCAAGAATGGTACATACGCCCTGGTTCGACCAGGAAGTTCCGTTTAATATGGCGGCAGAGGTGGGAACACGAAAGGTCATCGCAGAGCATTCCACCATCGGTCTAGTCGTCACGACAGACGGCAGCATCACAGATCTGCCCCGTGCCGAATACGCCGAATGCGAGGAGCGTGTGATTACAGAATTGCAGGAGCTGGGTAAGCCCTTTGCCGTCCTGCTCAACTGTATGGATCCGCACACCGCAGAGGCAAAGGCAATGGCAAAACAGCTGTCGGAAAAGTACAGCGCCCCGGTGCTGCCGGTCAGCTGCCCTGACCTGGACGAGACGGACATCTGCAACATTCTCACAGAACTGCTCCGGGTCTTTCCAGTCCGGGAAATCAACGTTTGTATGCCCAAGTGGATTGCCACGCTGGAAAAAGACCACTGGCTGCGGGAATCTGTCTTTTCCTGCATCCGCCAGGCGGCATCGGAGATCCGCACCATCCGGGATACTTCCCTGTTTGCCGATGCTGTCAGCACCTGTCCCTATGTGACACGTGCCGGCATCCGGGAGATCAACATGGGAACCGGCAGCGTCTGCGCCGAAGTGGAACTGGACAGTTCCCTGTTTTACCGCATCCTGGGCGAAACTACCGGACTGGAGATCCACGGAGAAAACGATCTGCTGCCTATCCTGCTGGAACTGAGCCGCATTCAGAAAGAATATGCCAAAATCGAACCGGCACTGCGGGAAGTGGAGGCTACCGGCTATGGCATCGTAATGCCCGACCAGGAGGAAATGACGCTGGAAGAGCCGGAGATCATCAAACAGGGCGGCAGATACGGGGTACGTCTCCGGGCATCTGCACCATCTATCCACATGATGCGTGCCGATATCCGCACCACTGTCAGCCCCATCGTTGGTACAGAACGGCAAAGCGAAGAGCTTGTCATGTACCTGCTGGAGGGCTTTGAAGAAGACCCCACCAAGATCTGGTCCTCCAACATTTTCGGAAAGTCGCTCCACGAACTGGTGGGCGAAGGACTGCACAACAAGCTTTCCAAAATGCCTATGGACGCCCGACTGAAACTCCAGGAGACCTTGCAGCGCATCATCAACGAGGGATGCAGCGGTCTGATCTGTTTCATTCTCTGAGTGTCTGCCGTGAGAAACAAAAAACCGGAACGTAGCAAAATACGTTCCGGTTTTTTGTGCAGGTCCTGTTTGGGCAGGACCGGGAATGGGAAGGGTGAAAGTTGTCTTATTTCTCGTAGGTGAGCGCCGCTGTCTTTCCTGCCTCAGCAGTTCCGGCGCTGCGATGGATTGCCTTGACGGCATCCATATCTGTAATGAGAACTACCGTAAACTTCGGCAGTTCTTTTTCCTCTAACAGTTTCAGGTTTACTGTTGCCAGCAGTTCGCCGGCGTGAATCTTGTCGCCGACCTTGTGCTTTGTCTGAAACCCGGTTCCGTTCAGCGAAACGGTATTAATACCGATATGCACCAGCACTTCCAGTCCGTCATCTGTGGAGATGCCGTAAGCGTGGAGCGAATCCTGGATATCGATAATTGTACCGGAAACCGGGGAAAACACCTTGCCGTCTGTGGGGTCAATGGCGTAGCCGTCACCCAGCACCTTTTCGGCAAACACCGGATCGGGCAGGGACTCCACCGGAACGATCGTGCCGTTTTGCACTGCCAGCAATGTGTTCGCCGGCGCCTCCGGCAGTGTGGTTTCCGTCTTATTCTTCTTCAAAAAATCAAACATTCCCATGATTTCTCATCCTTTCTGCTGCATCTGCTGTTTCCAGCGGATAAATGTTTCACGGTCGGGATACGATGTGATCGCACCGCTGCCCATAACGCTGTAGTTGGCATAATACACGGCAAATTCCAGCCATGCCTGCCACTGTTCCATAGTCACTTCGTTTACATTTTCCTTGGTGATATCCTGCTCTGCCAGGCAGAAGAGCAGCGCCCCGATGATGGCATCGCCTGCACCGGTGGTGTCTTTCGCCTGCACATCCGGATTCGGAACGGTACAGCTGCCCTTTGGCGTCAGCAGCATTGCCCCGTCTTTTCCCATAGAGTACAGGATCACACTGCAGTTTCCGCTGAACAGTTCTGCCGCCGCCTGAGTGATCTCGTTCTTTCCGGTCACAAATTCCAGTTCCTCATCCGACAGCTTGACAATATCTGCGCATGGCAGGAACTCCCTTACCCGTGCCTGGCACTCTGCCGGACTGTTCCACAGCGGCAGCCGGATGTTCGGGTCAAAGCTAATCAGCGCTTTCTTTTCCTGCGCCAGTGCAATGGCACGCCGGTGTGCCTGCTGGATAGGTGCATCAATGAGTGAGACAGAGCAGAAGTGAAGAATCCCCACATTGGAAAACCATTCCGGCTGTATCTGTTCTTCCCGCAGCAGCATATCTGCACTGGGCTTGCGGTAAAAAGAAAACTCCCGGTTGCCGTCCGCTTTCAGCGAAACAAATGCCAGCGCCGTGTTTGCCTCATCTGTCCGGAGAATGCAGGAGGTATCCACGCCTGCATCCTGCAGTGTGTCTACGATATAATCACCGAACGCATCTTTCCCCAGCTGCGTGACCATACGGCTTTCGCCGCCAAGCTTTGCCGCAGCCGCAGCCACATTTGCCGGCGCACCGCCGCAGACACGGGTAAAGGATTCTACTTCTTTCAGCAGACAGTCACGCTGTGCCGGAATAAAATCAATGAGCGCCTCGCCCATCGCCAAAACTTGTTTCATGTCACGCCTCCTTATTGGAAAAACAATTTTCAATTTGAATCGGGTGCAGTTTCCAGAGTGTCACCTCCGCCTGCGCAGACAGCACCGTCAGTTGCGATGCTGCGGCATCGGCGTAGAACCGGGAGGTAAACACTGCCTCGCCGTCGTTGGCAAACAACTCAATGGAAGATGTATCGCAGAAGATGCGCAGATTTTCCAGCTTTTCCAGCGGCACCCGGCGCAGCGGACGATTCTGACCGCTTTCGCCAAACGCCAGGGACAGGAATCCATCTTTCCAGGTGATTCTGCCGTCTGTGCCGAACTGTACTTCCATTTCTTCTCCGGCAGTGTTCAAAATCTCTGCCTCATAGACAAAGTCGGTTTTCTGCTCTGCACTGTCCTGCACCGTCATGTGCAGTTCTTCTCCACGGAGCTTTTGCAGCTCCGGCAGCGGCTCCTGGAAGATCCTGCCGTCTCTCTGGTGCAGGACTCTGGGAATGGTCAGCAGATTTGTCCAGCCGTATTCCCGTTCCGGATAGCCGTAATCACAGTCCGGCATTCCCATCCAGCCGATCAGAATGCGGCGTCCCTGCTGATCCAGATATGTCTGCGGTGCATAGAAATCAAAGCCGTGGTCGAACTCCCGGAACGGTTTCAGTTCATAGTCGCCGTACAGGTCGCCCTCCAGGCGGCAGTAACCGCTCTGGTAAATATTATTGTATTTCCAGTCCTGTGCATCCACACCCTGGGGCGAGAATGACAGGAACCGTACACCGTCCAGGGTAAAACAGTCCGGGCATTCCCACATATAGCCGAAGGGAGTCTCCGAAGTCACACGGTTCGCCAGTTTCCAGTCTTTCAGATCAGAAGAACGGTAAACCAGAATCTCGCCTACATCATCCTTTCGGCGGGAACCCAGCACCATTGTGTAGCTGTCTCCGTGCTTCCAGACCTTCGGGTCACGAACGTGGCAGGTCACATCTGCCGGATAGTCCCGGTTGTACAGCAGCACTTCCTTTTTCTCAAAGTGAATGCCGTCCTTGCTTTCCGCCCGGATGGTGTTGTGCTCTCTGCCACGGGTGATGTAGTCATAGTCCGGGTCATCACGCTGCAAAACATTGCCGGTGTAAAAAACATACAGGGTATCATCCGCTTCCAGCGCCGAACCGGAATACACGCCGTGACAGTCAAACTTTTCATCACTGCACAGTCCCGGTTCGTGATACTGGTATGTCACAAAATCCTCTGTGGTGTAGTGTCCCCAGTAGTTCAGTCCCGGCTTTACATCAAACGGGGAATACTGAAAGAACACATGATGGGTCGCACCGATCTGGCACAGACCGTTCGGGTCGTTGAGCCAGCCCGTCATCGGTGACAGGTGAAACGCCGGTCTCCACCGGGTCTCCTTGTCTGCGCTGCGCTCCAGCGCCCTGCAGGCATTTTTCAGATTGATCGTTCTCACATTACTCATGGTCTGAAACCTCCGTTATGCTTTGGAAACGGCTTTCTCTGCCGCCGGTTTTTCTGCCTTATAGCCAAAGAGCCATGTCAAAATAAACGCTACGCCCATTGCCACCAGCATGGAAACGATATACTGAATCGGATGATTCAGATGCAGCAGGATGGCAAAGATACCGGTAACACCGGTCGCTGTTGCGCCCAGATGGAAGATAGAAGTCATCAGCGCACCGCACGCTCCGCCGATGGAACCGCAGATAAACACCTTGATGTACCGCAGGTTGACACCGAAGATTGCCGGCTCAGTAATGCCCATCATACAGGACAGTGCTGCCGGAAACGCCAGAGAGCGCATTTTCTGATTGCCACGGCTCTTGAGTCCCACTGCCAGACAAGCTGCACCCTGTGCCATATTTGCCGCAGATGCCAGCGGCAGCCAGTGGGTCACGCCGTACTCGGAAAGCTGACCCAGGTCAATGATGGTATACATATGATGCACACCAGCTACAACTGTGGAGGAATACAGACCGCCCATGAGGAATGCACCGATTCCGAACGGAACAGCGATCAGCCACTGCACGCCGTCCAGAACCCAGGTCTCCAGCTGAGAGAATACCGGGCCGATGGCAGTCAGTGCCAGATAGCCGGTCACGCCAACGCTCACCAGGGGCGTCACGAACAAGTCAATGGATGCCGGCACAATTTTATGCAGCCGCTTTTCCAGGAAACACATGAGCCATACGGAAATGATGACCGGGATGACGTGACCCTGGTATCCCACGGCGTTTACGTCATACAAGCCGAACCAGACGGAGAACTTCGGTATCGTTTCCCCTGCCTCCACCGCAGATGCCACGTTCCAGGCATTCATCAAATCGGGGTGAATCATAATCATGCCGATTACCGACCCCAGGAACATATTGCCGCCAAAGGCTTTTGCCGCACTGGTGGCAATCAGAATGGGCAGGAATGTGAAAGCGGTATTGGAAAACATATGGAAGATCTTATAAGTATCCGATGCCGCCATTCCGGGAAACAGGGTGCTGAAGCCTTCCAGCAGTCCCATCAGCAGACCGGTGGCAACAATTGCCGGAATGATCGGCACGAAAATGTCGCCCAGCGTTTTGATCGCCTTTTTGAACGGGTTCATCTTCTGCCCTGCCGCCGCCTTGACCTCTTCCTTGGTTGCGGTCTCTATGCCGGAAGCGGCTACGAATTCGTCATACACCCGGTTTACAACACCGGTTCCGAAAATAATCTGGAGCTGTCCCTGGGCAATGAATACGCCCTTGACACCCTCGATCTCTTCGATCTCTTCTTTTTTGATGTTTTTCTCGTCCTTTACGACCAGACGCAGACGGGTCGCACAGTGTGCGCCGGAGATCAGATTTTCCTTTCCGCCGATCTTCTCCAGCACCTGTACCGCAGCTTCATGATAATTCATACGATCATCTCCTTTGAACTTGCTTTCCCTTTCGGGAGATTTCTGAAATAAAAAAATTCCATTTTCTCCGAACAGGCTGTCCGGCTTTTGGGTCGGAGTATCTGTCCTTTTGTTTCTGCTGAAATGTTTCCGGAAGCATCTCAGCTGCCGTGTGAAATCGATTTCTTAATGTAATTCTATTATAGCAGAAACAAGAGAAAATGGAAAGTGGTAAAATCACCAAACTTGTCAAATCTTTTTTGTATCTTGGCACAGTTAATATGAAATCGTTTTCATATTAAGCGTTTGCGCCGGTGCTTTCCCGTTCGTACAGGCGGCACTGCATCTGTGCCATACGAATGGCATCATTGCCGTTCTGGATCATATCCATCAGAATTGCCCCAGCCTCCAAGCCGCCGGTGCGGTGGGAAAGGTTGACAGAAGTCAGATGCGGCGTATAGATGGCAGACATCCGATTGTTGCCGACTGCGGCGACCTTCACCTGCTCCGGAATCTGAATGCCGGCACGGTGCATGGCATCAATGGCGCCGAATGCAATGGTATCTGTGGCGCAGAACAAGCCGTCAAAGGCAATGCCCTTTTCCAGGAACGCCTGCATGGCATCGCTGCCGTTCTGGGTGGTGAATCCGGCGCTTTCGATAATCAGATCTTCCCGGAATGGCATATGGTTCTGCTCCAGGGTGTCCAGATATCCGCTTCTTCTGGCACGACCTGCCGCCTTATCCTTTAAGGTAACGGCAAGGTGTGCGATATTCTTGCAGCCGCAGCGGACAAGACAGTCTGTCGCCAGCTGTGCTGCGCCGTAGTCGTCAAAATACACGCTGGATACTTCCGATTCCTGCTGTCCCATGAGAACGATAGGCTTTTTGTAGGACTTCATCAGCGCCAGATGCTTTTTCGTCATCAATGTACCAATGAAAATAACGCCGTCTACGTTATTCAACCGGAATGTTTTCAGATATTCCAGTTCCTTTTCTGTATCGTTTCCGGTGTTCGCCAGCAGTACCTGGTACCCGGCATTGTTGACCACTTCGGTAATGCCATCAACCATCCGTGCCACAGACTCAGAACTGATCTTCGGAACAATAACGCCGATCAGATTGTTTCTGCCGGTGCGCAGCGTCTGGGCAGAGGAACTGGGACGATAGCCGGTGCGTTCGATCACTTCCTGGATGCGTTTCCGCTTTTCCTCGCTGACATAGCCGTTATTCAGATAACGGGAAACCGTTGCGGTGGAAACCTCCGCAAGCTGTGCGATCGTGCTGATATTCATTTGATACATCTCACCTTTCTGCTTCTGAAAGAGCCTGTCCCATTCTCTGTACCTGCCAGAGCAGACTCCAAACGAAGAAAATATGGGCAGCACCATACAAGGCGACCCTGTCAGTTTTGCCCTGGAAATCCTCTCGATTATTGCGGTTTCTCACATTTATTGTAACATATAGCCATAAAAAATGCAAGCAAAATCTGCATTTTTATGACAACGTCTAATTCCATCGCCCATCTTTTGTGCTTTTTTGATAATTTTATGGAAACGAAAAAGCGTCTGTACCAACAAACGCAGCACAGACGCTTTTCATCCGCTTTATTTTTCCGTCCAGAACTGCATCAGCAGCAGATAGCCGATGCCCAGCAGCAGTGACCAGTTCCACACAGCAGTACACCAGCAGACCGCAGCCAAAAGCAGGGAGATCACGACACTCACACGATTCTGGACACGCCTTTTCTGATCCGGCAGTACGCCGCAGATCGACAGGATACTGCCGCAGACTGCACCGCCGTCCAGGTTGGCATAGGGCAGCAGATTAAACAGCCCCAGCCCCAGATGCAGCATCCCGAAAGCAGAAGTACGGTCTAAGCTGAGAAAGATACCGCCCAGTACCAGGTTGACCGCTGGCCCGGACAGCGAGACCACAATGTCCTGCCAGTAAGCGCCGTACTGCTCTGCCGGCGTAAACAGCGTCCCGGCGCCGCAGAGAGCGACACTGCGGACACTGCGGTGAAACAGCCCCATTGCCGCCAGATGCCCCAACTCATGGAACAGTCCGGCGAGAAACAGCAACAGCACATACCTGCCGCCGCCCCACAGTGCCGCAACCGCAGCCACGGCAAAAAAACTGAATTCCACTGTAAATGTGGTGTTTCCCAAGCGCCAGCGAATCATGCGCCGGTGATCCACTGCTGTACTGCACGCAGCAGTTCATCCAGCCACGCCACAGGCGGCGCATCCCGTTTGGCAGTGTACTGCGCCAGGAAAAATGCCTGCCAGTCCGGTTTCAGCCAGTGCAGTGCAAACACGCTGAGAACCAGCACCATGCAGAGAATGCACTGGGTCAGAGCGATATCATCGGCGTGCTGGGACTTTTTGGGCGATGCCGATTCCGCCAGGTGTATGGTTTCCAGGTTGGGTATCGTGCTGTCGGTGATTTCCGTTTCCGGCTTGTCTCGTTCCAGGGAATGCTCCATCTCTTCCATTTTGACTGCTCCTTTTTTCTCTCTGAAAATTGCCGCTTGTTTTGTTGTAGCATATGCAGCCGGAGAAAAAAATAGACCTGCTGCGGAAAAGGCGCCGCAGCAGGTCTGGAACCGATGGAGTTACTGTTCTTCTGCCGGAGATTCCTTCTGGATCCGGAAGATCATGCGGAACAAGCTCGACAGCAGTTTCGGACTCTTTACAACTACAATTTTCATAAGAAAAAGCTCCTTTCATGTATGGGCAGCTATGCGATGCACAGCGCCTTTCAGCGGTAACGCCTTTGTTCCAGTATATTCCCTGCCGGAGAAAAAGGTGCAGAAAGCCGCCCGGACTTGTTTTTTTCTCTGTCCGGACGGCTGCGTCTCGTGTTCCATTTTTTCTGCTTTTGCGTGTTTTGTTGTCTCCCAAAGGCAAAGATGCGCCTTTTTACGCATTGCATTCCGCAGAGGAACTGCGGTGAAAATGGTATTTCACTCAACTCGTTTTCTGCTTCTTCCTTTTGTTCTTTTTTTCAGGCAACACTGCACAAAGCCCGCCTGACGGCTTTGCACGCAATCTGCTTGCTGATTTTCCGTCATATTGCCCAGAAATCCCTTGCCAGACACAAAGTCTGCCTGCGGAATTTTTGAACAATCTGCCGAAAAATCCAGCTGCGCATCTTACGCACAAGCTTTGTGCAGTGTCGCCTTTATTTCTCTTTTTTACAGCATATTTTTTCTTTTCCCTTTCCGACAGCCAGCAGCACGCTCAGCGCCGCCATGGACAAAAGGATGCTGTTCCCTGCCCGTTCCAGCTGCAGAAAGAATAGAACGATCATCAGAATGCTCTCCGCACACCAGACGATCCGTGTCCGCCGCCGATAAACCTTTTTCTCCAATTCGTCCAAAGGCTTGTTCCGATCTGCTGTCGGGGCGAGACACCATAATAAAATGCCGGATATCGTATAGATCAGTACTGATACGCCCAGCGTAACAGATGCGAACCGCAAAATTGCCAGCACTGCCGCCTGCATTCCCACAGAATACCAATAGCAGCGCATCGGCGTTGCCGCATGAAATCCGCCGGCGTAACTCCGCAGCGGTATGTATGCAGCCAGGAACAGCAGACTCTCACCGATCATGCCGAATGCGATGCCAATGCAAAGTGTCGTCACAAGGTTCAGCAGAATGGAAAACGTCTGCCCGATCCCATAGTGACAGACGGCAAAGCGATCTTCTGAAATCGTACCGTGTGCCACAAACGAACGTGCGATCGTATCCGATAGTTTCGCAAACATCAGAACTTCCGCAGGCTCTTTGCGCTCTCCGGCAGTTCTTCCTGATAAGTCAGGTAAATACAGGTGGAATTTGCAACCAGTGTGGTAACTGTCATTGCCACTGCTGCCATCATTGCTGCCAATGTACCATAAAACTGAATCATTTTTGCTTTCATTTGAATTACCTTTCCTTTCTGTCTGTACCAAGCCCGGTACAGACACTCTGTTGATTTTTACGTTTTCCTTTTGTGCGGCATCCCCCGGATACTCGTCCACAGCAGACCATTCTGCATATTACCGGATGATACCTTTTATTACAGCACACCTCCTTCCTGCATTTCCATTTTGGGATAGGATGTATACCCGCCGTCTGTGAGACGATGCCGGGTACTTATGGAAATACGAATGCAGGTTCTGACTTGCCTGCCGGGACAGATGCACGTTTCCGTCCCGTTGGCGTTGCCTTCACTCGCAGCGGATCAAAAGCCTGTGTTTCAACAATCACGTCTTCCTCCGCAATCCCCACGTATAGTATAGCACAAAAATCTCCCGATTTTTGAATTCTGTCAAAATTAGCAGACAGTTTGTTAAAAATAGCAGAGCGAATTTGTGATGCGTTTCCGAAACGTCCATGGTTTTCCACAGGATTGTACACTTTATAAAATCATACTTTCAATTTACCAGAATCTATCTGTCGATTTTTTCTGTTGGAAATTACAATGCGTACAAAAAATCGACCAGCCGTTTCTGTTGAAAACAGCTGATCGATTTTCATTTTCTATTAAAATGTCACATCATTCTGATGCAGATGCAATAACTTCAGCCACCAGATTCGACGGCAGCTGCTGATACAGCGCCGGCGTAATCTGGAACACGCCCTCGCCCTGGGTCATCTGCCGCAGCTGGAGTGCGTAATCTGCCATTTCCCGGAGCGGCACTTCTGCCTGGATCACAGTCATACCCTCGTCTCCCGGGTTCATGCCCAGTACTCTGCCCCGGCGCTTGTTCAGATCGCCCATAATGTCTCCGGTACAGTCATCGGGAATAGACACTTCCAGTGAACCCATAGGTTCCAGCAGCGTTGGCTCTGCCTGTTTCATGCCCTCTTTATACGCCAGAGATGCCGCCGTTTTGAAGGACATCTCCGAAGAATCCACCGGATGATAAGAACCGTCCACCAGAATCGCCTTTACGCCGACCATGGGGAATCCTGCCAGAACGCCCTTGGTGAAGGATTCCTGCAAGCCCTTTTCCACTGCCGGGAAAAAGTTCCGGGGAACTGCGCCGCCGAATACCTTTTCTTCAAAGACCAGCTCGTCAGACGGATACGGCTCGAACTCGATCCAGACGTCGCCGTACTGTCCGTGACCGCCGGACTGTTTCTTGTATTTGCCCTGTACCTTGACTTTTTTCCGGATGGTCTCCCGATAGGCGATCTTCGGCACGGAAAGCACAACCTCTACGCCGAAATCCTCTTTCAGTTTCGAAACCACAGCAGTCAGATGCTGCTCGCCCAGACCGGACAGGATCATCTCATTGGTTGCCGGGTTCTGCACATAGGACAGCGTCTGATCTTCTTCCAGCAGTTTCTGCACCGCAGCAGCCACCTTTGCCTCATCTCCACGGGCAGCCGGGCGCACCGCCATGCCATAGCAGGGCGCAGGGAAAACGGCTCTGGGCAGGCGTACCACACGGGTGCTGTCGCAGAGTGTGTCACCAGTACCGGCTGACAGCTTGGTGGCTGCAACCAAATCACCCGTTTCTGCTGCGGCAGTCTCAATCTGCTTTTTGCCGCAGAGGAAGAACAGCTTGCCGATTTTCTCCGTTGCACCCGATGTGCCGTTCACCAAATCCGCCCCGGCTTTCAGTGTACCGGATACCACACGCATCATGGAGAGCTTTCCCACAAACGGGTCTGCCAGCGTCTGGTATACCTGAACGCAGACCGGTTCGTCTGCCGCCGGATGCATCGTCACCAATTCCCCTGCCTGGTTTTCTGCCGGAATTTCTTCCGCCGGGTCTGCCGCCGGAACAAGAAGTTCCATCTCCTTGCAAAGCAGGTCAATGCCCTCCATCATCTGCGCCGAAGCGCAGGCAACCGGTGTGATCGTGCCGTCACGCATTCCCTTATGAATGCCGTCTACCCGTTCTTTCTGGGTAAACTCTTCGCCGGAGAAGAACTTTTCAAACAAGGTCTCATCGGTTTCGGCAATTGCCTCCGAGAACGCCTGGATCAGACCGTCTACACGGTAGCTGAGCTTTTCAGATACTTCCGATGTCGGCATGGGGATTTCCTGCGCCTTGCCGTCTGCATCATAGCGGTATGCTTTCATCTCGATCAGATTGATGTAGGAATCCACCTTGCGGTCCACGATGACAGGGACAACGACCGGGCAGACCGACGGACCAAACGTGGATTTCAGATCGGTCAGTACATTATAGAAGTTGGCGTTTTCATCGTCCAGTTTTGTGACCACGAACATTCTCGGCTTTCCGGCTGCGGCACGATACGCTTTCTTCGTGCCGACACGAACACCCGATTTTCCGGAAACGGTAATCATCACGCAGTCCGCTGCGGAAATACCCTGGATCATGCCGCCGGCAAAGTCGAACATTCCCGGCGTATCCAGCAGGTTCACTTTCAGTCCGTCCAGCTGAATGCTGCCCGTGGCAGTGCAGACCGAGGAATGCCGTTTGATTTCCTCCGGTGTATAGTCAGAAACTGTAGTCCCTGCGGTAACGCTCCCCATTCGTTCGGTACAGCCGCCCTGGTAGAGCAGAGCCTCCATCAATGTGGTTTTTCCGGTTCCGGCATGGCCGGCGAGTGCAATGTTCTTGATTGTCATGGTGATTTCGCTCCTATCTTCATTTTTTCTATTTCATCTGCCAAATTGTCGGCAGTACAGCAAGTTGCATAGTTTTATTTCAACCGCATAATACAATTATAGCACATTTCACATTACAATGCAATAGCCTTTTGCAATAAATTGAATATTTTCGGAATATTGCATAGAGACAAGCTGATATTTTTACGCAAAGCGGCATCTCGCCTTGTGAATATTTCACAAACTTTCAAAAAGCCATTGACAATGATGTGAAAAAATGCTATGATATCTCTTAATTTCAAAACCTGCCGTGGAAATACGGCAAACGAACCAAAGGAGTACAGCACATGGACGCCGCCGACAGCGACACGGACATTATGACAAGTGCATACATATATTATGGTATGAGAATCCATATGGCAGAACTGCGCCGTTTCCAGAAATGGCTGTGTGTCAGTGCTGCCCGGAAAAGGCATGGTTTTCGCCGGATGCGGTGTTAGCTGTGTCTTTTTGCATACGTATATACTTATAATAATTTTGTCCTAAAATGAAAGGTTGGAGAATCCATAAATTATGATCGGTCTAATTTTACTGCAAATCGCTTTGATTGCACTGAACGCCATATTCGCCGGCACAGAAATAGCGGTGATCTCGGTAAACGAAACCAAATTGGAAAAGGAAGTGGAAAGCGGAAACAAGCGTGCCGGATGGCTGCTGAAAATGGTGCGGAACTCCTCCGGATTTCTCGCCACCATCCAGGTTGCTATTACCCTTTCCGGATTTCTGGGCGCTGCATTCGCATCAGACAGTTTCGCCGAAAAGCTGACCTGGCTGCTGCAAAAAACAGGCATCGGCATCAGTGAATCTGTTCTGAACACCATTTCCGTCATTCTGGTAACGCTCATCATCTCCTATTTTTCCATTGTGTTCGGCGAGATGATCCCGAAACGCATCGCCATGAAAAATGCGGAACGCTTTTCCCTCACCATGGCTGGTCCTATCACAGTCATTGCAAAGCTGTTTGCACCGCTGGTATGGCTGCTCACCAAGTCCACAAACGGCGTGCTGCGGCTGTGCGGCATCGACCCCAACAGCGACGAGGAAACCGTAACGGAAGAGGACCTGCTGCTCATGGCGGATGCCGGTCACAAAAAGGGAACCATTGATGCCACGGAAAATGACATCATTAAAAATGTATTTGCCTTTGACGATCTCACGGTAGGCGAGATCTGCACCCACCGAAAAGAAGTAGCGGTCCTGTGGATGGACGAAACCATTGCACAGTGGGAACAGACCATTCACGAATCCCGCCATTCCGTCTACCCGGTGTGCGGCGACAGTGTGGATCAGATCGTAGGCGTGCTCAATGCAAAGGACTTCTTCCGTCTGAAAGACCGCACCAGAGATTTTGTCATGGAACACGCTGTCCACACACCCTATTTCATTCACGAAAACATGAAGGCAGACGAACTTTTCAGCAAAATGAAACGACACGCCGATCATTTTGCTGTGGTAGTCGATGAATACGGCGGAATGTGCGGCATCATCACCGTGACTGACCTGGTAGAGCAGCTGGTGGGTGATTTTGACGATGACGAGACGGAGCGTCAGGAACCGGAACTGGAACGACTGGACTCCCGGACGTGGAAAATCCGTGGCACCTGCTCCATCCACGATGTGACAAAGGCGCTGGAACATGAGTTCACGGACGCAGAAGAGTTTGAGACATTCAGCGGCTTTCTCATTGGCAAGCTGGGCGAGATTCCCAAGGACGGCAGCCGGCTGAAACTGGAGATCGAAGGCTATCTCATCCGCATTCTCAACGTGCGGCAGCATTGTGTGGAAAAGGCAATCGTCCGGGTAGCGGATACTGCTCCGGCGGCGGAATCCTAACGCCATTCTTATCCAATTAAATTCCCGATCAAATCGGCACAGGCAGACAGCGCTTGTGCCGATTTTTCTGTTTTCGACCCCATCTTATATTTTACGCAGATTTTACATAGCCGCCGTTTAGACTTTACACAGAACGATTATAATAAGACTGTTCTTATCCGTATGTCCGGACGAGGACAGTTTCCAAGAAATCGGTTTCCGCTGCGGAAACCAGAAATAAGGAGTCGAAACTTATGGATATCTTTTCCGTTATCACCCTGCTGGGCGGTCTGGCGTTTTTCCTGTATGGTATGAACGTCATGTCCTCCGGTCTGGAAAAACTCGCCGGCGGCAAGCTGGAGATCATTCTGAAGAAGATGACCTCCAACAAGTTCAAGAGCCTGCTGCTGGGCATGGGCATCACCATTGCCATCCAGTCCTCTTCGGCGCTGACCGTTATGCTGGTCGGTCTGGTAAACTCCGGCATCATGGAGCTGAGTCAGACCATCGGCGTCCTCATGGGTTCCAACATCGGTACGACACTGACTGCATGGATCCTCAGCCTTTCCGGCATCGAGGGGGACAACCCGTTCCTGAGAATGCTGAAACCGGAGTCCTTCTCCCCCATCATTGCCCTGATCGGTGTCATCATGATTATGACAGCAAAGCACAACCGCACCAAGGATATCGGCAAGATCATGGTGGGATTCTCCGTGCTGATGACCGGTATGACGCTGATGAGCGGCGCTGTCAGCCCGCTGGCAGATTCTCCGCAGTTCTCGCACATTCTCACTGCATTCCGCAACCCCATCATGGGCGTTCTGGTCGGCGCAGTCTTTACCGGCGTAATTCAGAGTTCTGCCGCATCTGTGGGTATCTTACAGGCGCTGTCTCTGACGGGACAGGTCACTTATGGCATGGCGATCCCCATTATCATGGGACAGAACATCGGTACCTGTGTCACTGCCCTGCTCTCCAGCATCGGCGTAAACCGCAGCGCAAAACGTGTTGCCTGCGTCCACATCTGCTTTAACTGCATCGGTACACTGATTATTCTGCCGGTGTTCTACGGTCTGTACTGGCTGCTGGACTTTGCCTTTGTGGCATCTTCCATCGACCCGGCAGGCGTGGCACTGGTACACACCATCTTCAACATTGTTACCACTGCAATGCTGCTGCCTTTCACCAAGCTGCTGGAAAAGCTGGCGTATACACTGGTACGGGACAGCAAAAAGGAAAAAGAGGCGAAAGAAAAGCACGCTATGCTGGACGAGCGCCTGCTGGCAACCCCGGCTGTTGCCATTGAAGTATGTCACGGCGTGACCATCGAAATGGGCGAACTCTCCAAGAAAACCATGGAGCTTGCCATTGAAATGCTGTTCCAGTATGACAAGGATATTGAAGAACAAATCGAGGAAAACGAAAACCGCATCGACAAATACGAGGACAAACTGAACGCTTATCTAGTACGCATCAGCAAGCACAGCATCTCCTCCAAGGACAACCGGACTGTATCCAAGATGCTCCACTGCATCGGCAACTTCGAGCGCATCGGCGACCATGCGGTCAACATTATGGAATCGGCGCACGAACTGCACGAAAAGGGACTGCACTTCTCCGGCGACGCCGCCAAGGAGCTGCGCACCCTGTGCGACGCTCTGCTGGAAACGCTGGATCTGGCGTTCCAGGCATTTGAAAAGGACGACCTTGCCATTGCCCACCAGGTCGAGCCGCTGGAAGAAGTCATCGACACACTGAACCTGGAACTGAAAAACCGCCACATCAAGCGGCTGCAAAACGAAGAATGCACCGTGGAACTGGGCTATATTTACCAAGATCTGCTGACAAACATCGAACGCATTTCCGACCACTGCTCCAATATCGCCGGTGTTCTCATTGAGATCGACGAAAAGCAGAATATCCATAAGTATCTGTATAAACTGAAAGAAACCGATGAGACCTTTCAGGAATCCTATCACGAATATCTGAACCACTACTATCTGGAGCTGGGTCAGCCCTCTCTGGACGAAGTGATCGACGCATAACAAGCAATAGAAAAAGCCCTCTCGGACTACTCGTCTGAGAGGGCTTTTCTGCATTCCGGAACAGCGTGGAGAAGTACCTCCCGTTCATTGGGCAGCTTATCGTCCAGCACCTGTTCCAGCAGCATATGCAGAATCTTTCCGATTTGTTTCCCCTGGGGAATGCCCAGTGCAAGAAGATCAGCGCCGCCTACGGCAAGATCTTTTACACGCAGGCAGGCGTTTTCTGCCAGCAACTGTTCCAGGCAGTTTTCCGCCGCAGTCCACTGTGCTTCACGCCGTTCCAGCACGCCGTCTGCCTTTCCGGCATCATCTGCCCGTTTCAGCGCAAGCAGGCGGCGTACCTGTGTCTCACCAAGCTTTGCCAGGAGACGGCGCATGAAACGTGGACTGTCGCTGAGCGGCATATCATGATGTGCCACCAGCGTACAGACATCGTGGATGCGTGTATGGTCAGCGTGCAGCCGCCGCAGGATCTGACGGGACATCTCAGCGCTTTTCTCAGCGTGTCCGTAAAAGTGGTCGATGCCGTCCGCTCCGGTAAAACGGCAGGCAGGCTTTCCCACATCGTGTAGCAGTGCAGACCAGCGCAGGATGATATCACGTGGCGCATTTTCCAGCACGTGCAGCGTGTGTTCCCACACGTCATATTGGTGGTACGGGTTGTGCTGGGGACACTGCTGCATCGGCAGGAACTCCGGGAAAATCGTGTTCCATACGGTGGGATACTGCCGCAGGATTTCTGCCGCCGCATCGCCGTCCGCCAACAGCAGTTTCTGAAATTCGATGTCGATCCGCTCCACCGCAATGCGCCCCAGCAGCGGTGCAAGCCGCACTGCCGCAGCAGCTGTTTCCAGTTCCAGTGCAAGGCGATAGCAAGCGGCAAAGCGCAGCCCACGGAGAATCCGCAGGGCATCTTCTGAAAAGCGGCGTTCCGGGTCTCCCACACACCGCAGCACGCCGGCAGCCAGATCATCCCTGCCGCCGCAGAGATCTACCAACCCACGCTCCGGGTGATATGCCATAGCGTTCATGGTAAAGTCACGCCGCCGCAGATCCTCTTCCAGGCTGCGGACAAAGGTCACCTCTTCCGGTCTGCGGCAGTCTGTATATGTGCCGTCTACCCGATAGGTGGTGATCTCATAAGGCTCACCGTTCCACAGCACTGTGATCGTGCCGTGTTTTTCCCCGATGGTCAGCACAGTACAGTCCGGAAAACAGGCCTTTGTCTCCCAGGGCATGGCGCTGGTACACAAATCCCAGTCGTGAGGCGTTCTGCCGCAGATCATATCCCGGACACAACCGCCCACGGCATACGCCTCATACCCGGCAGACTCCAGCCGGGAGATCAGCTGAGAGACAGATGCCGGCAGAGAAAATGCCATGAAAATCACCTCGCTTTTGTTTAAAAACGAAAACTGCATTTACAGGCTTATAAGATATATTCCAGCTGTCTTTCCTTTGTTTTCATCCCCATTTTCTCATAGAACTTTTCTGCGGATATGTTTCCTGCCCACACGTTCAAGGTCACTTCATAGCATCCCATTCTCTTTGCCTCCTGCTTGACATAGTCAAACAGGCTTTCTCCGATATGCTGTCCTCTCGCAAAACGATCTACGCAGAGATCATCAATAAACAGGGACTGAAACTGTACCATGTTGTTTGAAAAAGGCTGCTCTTTCACCTGGCAAAATGCGTATCCCATGCAAACATCCTCTTCATTTACTGCAACATAAATGGGCTTTTTCTCATCTTTCAAAAGTGCTGCTAACTCTTGTTCCGTGTATTTTGTAGTATCCGGAATAAAAATATCCGGTCTGATCTCTGCATGGATCTGAAGGATCTGTCCCAACAATTCGATAATTCGGGGAATGTCTTTTTCCTGTGCTTTTCTGATAGTCATTTTTATTTTCTCCTATTCTAATTTGGATTGATATTGTTTTACAAACTGGAATTTAGCATATCAATTCCACTTTGATCTTCTCGCAGTAGATTTCAAATTCTATATCTTCTTCTAAAGAGGATATACGGTATCCACAATCCTTTTCATATCCCCAATCAGAACAATCCTCTATTGTTAGTCCGCTGAAAAAGCCATCATCCATATCGAAACTGATTGCACCGCTAACATTGAAAAGGGATAATTTTATTGCATACTTTTCTTGTACATCCCGCAATATCAATTCTATACAGCAGATATAATCGCAGTATTCTTCACTATACATTTCCTTGTAATAATGCAATTCTGAAATATTACCCCATCTATGCCAGTCTTGTAATTCGTCAGGCAGCTTTTTCTGAAGAATATCAATTGCTTCTATATTATCCGTATGAAACATTATCCACCTCTAACTTCCGATTTATCATGGCTTTTTTACCTATCATACATTATACTACACCTCTCCGGAAAAAGCAAGAAACCTCATCCCCGGCTGCGAAAATAGTGATACTTCTTCCGGTTGGCAATCAGCAGTACCACTGTCACAACTACGCCCAGGAACTCTGCCACAATGATCGAACTCCATACGCCGTTCAGCTCCAGGAACAGCGGCAGCACCAACACGCAGATGATCTGGAACACCAGCGTCCGTGCAAACGAGATCACCGCCGACACCAGTCCATTATTCAGCGCCGTAAAGAATGCCGAACCGAAAATGCTAAAGCCGCAGATTAGATAGGACAGGCTGTAGATCCGGAACCCTTGACGTGTCATTTCCAGCAGCCCGGCATCATAGCTGACAAAGATGTTCGCCAGCAGAGATGCCATCAGTTCTCCGGCTGCCGTCAAAAGCAATGCGCCTACAGACAAAATGCCGATGCTGCGGCGCAGCAGACCCTGTAGCTCCTCGTGATGCTTTGCCCCGTAATGATACCCTACAATAGGCGCACTGCCGATGGAATAGCCCATGTAAATGGCAATGAAAATGAAGTTGACGTACATGATTACCCCATACGCAGCCACGCCGTCCTCACCGGCAAAACGCATCAGCTGGAGATTGTACAGTGTATTCACAATGGACATGGACAGGTTCGTCATCATTTCCGACGCACCGTTGGAGCAACTGCGCCACAGCGGATGCCATTCCAGCTTTGTCCGCACCAGTTTCAACCGGCTGGTGTTGGGACGTGCAAAGTAGATCAACGGCACGACACCGCCGATAGTCTCTCCGATTCCGGTCGCCACAGCTGCGCCGGCGAGTCCCCAATGGAACACAACGATGAACAGGAAATCCAGCACCATATTCGCCACGCCTGCCGCCAGGATCACATACAGTCCCAGATGCGGTTTTTCGGCGGTGATAAAAAAGCTCTGAAACATATTCTGGAGCATAAACATAGGCAGCGTGAAAATCAAGATCCGGGCGTACAGCACGCAGTATTCCAGCATCTCGCCCCGTGCGCCCATCATCGATGCAATGGGTCGAATGAGGAAAAAGCACACCAGCGCCGCCGCAAATCCGATGATAACTGCCGCATAGATCACCATGGAAAAATACCGGTTCGCCCGTTTGGCATCGCCCTCGCCGCAGGTCTTTGCCACCAGAGCGCTGCCGCCGGAACCCAGCATAAAGCCAATCGCACCCACCGCCATCAGCAGCGGCATAATCAGATTTACCGCCGCAAAAGGCGTTTTTCCCACGTAATTGGAAACGAAAAATCCGTCCACCACGCCATAAATAGAAGTGAAGATCATCATTATGATAGACGGAAAAACAAACCGCAGCAGTTTTCCTATGGTAAAATGATCTGAAATCTGTATCCGCATTATTTTTCTCCTTTTTCCCGAAATTCCGGCGCCAGATGTGCCGTTTGTTTTTGCAGCAGGTGAATGAATTTTCCCGTCAGCGCCACCAGCTGCTCCCGTTCTGCCTCTGCCATTTCCGCAAACGCCGCCTGCTCGGCATCGTAAATCGGTTTCACGCTTTCGTCAGCATTTCTTCGACCGGACGCTGTCAGATAGATATGCTTTTCTCTGCCCTTTCCAGACTCCAGCCGCAGCAGTCCCTGCTTTTCCATCTTTTTCAGTGCAGAGTTGATGGTCTGCTTTCGGCTCAGCGCCAGTGCGCAGATGTCCCGCTGGCGGCAGCCGTCTCCCAGAACGGTAATGGCATAGTAAATATCCATTTCGCTGGGTACCAGCTGCTGCGCACAAGAAAGCGCATAATAAGAGGCATCCATTTCTTTATACAGGTGCATATATTGCAGCTGTGCCTCTTTTGCATCCATATGGTTTCCTCCTTTTTGTCCGATTTCGGACTCGCAATGAATACTACTATACCACAAAATTTCGGCAATGTCAAGCAATTTCTCAGCCGAAAAACAAAAAACCGGTGCAGGCTTTCCACCCACACCGGTTTTTGATATATTCTGCTGTTTTACAGTCTTGTCTGTTCGTCTGCCGTGATTTGCTGCAGGACTTCGCTCGCCAGGTACAGCGAGCCGCAGATCACCACCATACCGCCGTCGGCTTTCGCCTGCGCCAGCGCATCGGCGTATGCCGCCTGGAATGATGCCGCTGTCTGTACGCCGGCATGGTCTGCAAAGCACGCCGCCAGTTCTTCCCGTGGCACAGCGTTCTGCACGAAGTCATCCACACAAGTGACCGTATCCAGCACACCGCCCAGTATCTGACAAGCAGTGTGATAGTCCTTGGTGGAGATCATGCCGCAGATGCCGTGAATGGGTTTCTGTCCAGCAGAGCGCAGCAGATCTGCCAGCGCCATAACGCCTGCCTGGTTGTGACCGCCGTCCAGCAGCACCATGGGATCTTTCCGCAGCAGTTCCGTTCGTGCCGGAACACGCACCTTGGAAAAGGCATCGTTCGCCACTGCCGCCGTAATCAGATATCCGTGCATTCCCAGGAATCGAATCACCTCGATAGCAGTCATGGCGTTGTACACCTGGTGACGCCCCGGCATATGGAGCGTATAGGTGAAACTGTGGTACTGGAACACCGTCTCCTCCAGCGTTTCCGAAAGAATCCGGCAGTCCTGCATATTGGGGATCACCAGCTGTGCATTTTTCTGCTTTGCCGTCTCCTGCACCAGGCAGACCACATCCATGGGATTATCCGTGGACAACACCACCGGACAGCCCTGCTTGATGATACCTGCCTTTTGTGCGGCGATCTCTGTGAGCGTGTTCCCCAGCAGAGCCATATGGTCGAAGGATACGGAAGTAATTGCGCAGACCAGCGGCTTTTTCACCACATTCGTGGCATCCAGCAAGCCGCCGATGCCGGTTTCCAGAACCACCAGATCACAGTGCTGTTCCAGAAACCAGAGCAGCGCAATGGCGAAAGTGATCTCAAACTGTGAGCAGTCCGCCGAAACGGGACACGCCTTCACCTGTTCGCAGAACCGGCAGAGCGCCTCGCCGGGAATATCCTGCCCGTCGATCTGGATGCGGTCGGTGTAATGCTGGATAAACGGCGACGTCAGCGTACCGGTTCGAAACCCGGCTGCGGTGGCTGCCGCCGCACAGAAAGCCGTCACAGAGCCTTTGCCGTTTGTCCCGGCAATGTGAATCACCTGTAACTGCTCCTGGGGATTTCCAATCGCATCCAGCAGCGCCTGTATCCGGGACAAGTCATGCACCGGCTTGCCGCTTTTCTGATATCCTTGAATATATGCCATTGCTTCGGAAATCGTCATTGCATTCACTCCCCTGTCCGACGTTCAGAAGTTCTTCCCTGTTCTGTAATTACTGCAAAGCCGCCATAGACTGCATGATCTTGTCCATCTTCTCCTGTGCCTTTGCCAGCTTTGCCTTTTCTGCCTCTACCAGCTTTTCCGGAGCCTTTGCCAGGAATCCCTGGTTCGACAGTTTCTTGCTCAGGAAGTCCAGATCCTTCTGCACCTTTTCCTGTTCCTTCTTCAGCCGTGCCAGTTCCTTGTCCTTGTCGATCAGCTCGTCCATAGGGATAAAGATACGGACGCTGTCGGTCACTGCGGTAGCCGCATCCGGCATCTCGAACTTTTCGCCCACTTCCACAGCAGATGCAGACGCCAGCTTTTCAAAGAATACGGCAGTGCTGCGGTACAGCTCCGGCTCTGTGGTTTCGATGCAGACACGTGCCTTTTTGGACGGCGGAACCTGCATTTCGGTGCGGCGATTCCGGATGGCACGGATGGCGTCAATGACCTTTTCGAACTGTGCCGCATCGGCATAGTCATACTTTACATCATAAACCGGATAGGATTCCACGATAATCATGGACTCGCCGCCGGTCAGCACCTGCCAGATCTCTTCGGTGATATACGGCATAAACGGATGCAGCAGTTTCAGCATACCACGCATTACCCAAACCAGAACAGCCTGTGCCTTTTCCATGGTTGCGCCGCCTGCCTGGATACGGGGCTTTGTCAGTTCAATGTACCAGTCGCAGTAAACATCCCAGATAAAGTCGTAGATCTTTGCGCTTGCTACGCCGATCTCGAACTTATCCAGATTCTCGCCCACTTCCTTGGCAACTGCATTGAACTTGGAAACGATCCAGCGGTCTTCCAGTTCCAGATCTTCCGGCAGTCCGTTGTACTGGAAATCTTCCGGCAGATTCATCATAATAAAACGGGACGCATTCCACAGCTTATTGGCAAAGTTCCGGGCAGCCTTTACCTTGTCATCGCTGTAGCGCATATCGTTGCCCGGTGCATTACCGGTCGCCAGCATAAAGCGCAGAGCGTCAGCGCCGTATTCGTCAATGACTTTCAGCGGGTCAATACCGTTGCCCAGAGACTTGGACATCTTTCTGCCCTGCTCGTCACGTACCAGACCGTGGATCAGGACCGTATCAAACGGCACTTCGCCCATGTTCTTCAAACCGGAGAACATCATGCGGACTACCCAGAAGAAGATGATGTCATAGCCGGTGACCAGTGTATTCGTCGGATAGAAATATTTCAGTTCCTCTGTATTATCCGGCCAGCCCAGAGTCGAGAACGGCCACAGCGCAGAGCTGAACCAGGTGTCCAGAGTATCTGGGTCCTGGCGCATGGGCTTGCCGCACTTCGGGCAGACTGCGTGGTCTTCCTTGGTAACGACCATTTCGCCGCAGGCATCGCAGTAGAATGCCGGGATCTGGTGACCCCACCACAGCTGACGGGAAATGCACCAGTCCTTGATGTTTTCCAGCCAGTGGAAATAGATCTTGTTGAAACGCTCCGGCACAAATTTAGTCTTGCCGCTCTTGACAGCATCAATTGCCGGCTGTGCCAGGGGTTTCATCTTGACGAACCACTGCTTGGAAACTCTCGGCTCAACGGTGGTGCCGCAGCGGTAGCAGGTGCCGACATTGTGGTTATAGTCCTCGATCTCCACCAGAGCGCCCTCTGCCTTCAGATCTTCTACAATTGCCTTTCTCGCCTCATAGCGATCCATGCCGGCATACTTGGGATATGCGTCTACGATCTTGGCATCGTCCGTCATCACGTTGATAACTTCCAGGTTGTGCCGCAGACCAACTTCAAAGTCGTTCGGGTCGTGCGCCGGTGTGATCTTTACCACGCCGGTTCCGAAGTCCATCTCCACATAGTCATCTGCTACAATGGGAATTTCACGGTGTACCAGCGGCAGGATCAGAGTCTTGCCCACCAGATCCTTGTACCGTTCATCATTCGGGTTTACTGCTACGGCAGTATCGCCCAGCAGAGTTTCCGGACGGGTGGTCGCCAGTTCCAGATAGCCGCTGCCATCCTTGAGCGGATAGCGCAGGTGCCAGAAGTGACCAGCCTGGTCCTCATATTCTACCTCTGCATCGGAAATGGAAGTGAGACACTTCGGGCACCAGTTGATGATGCGCTCGCCACGGTAGATCAGACCTTCCTGGTAATACTTGATGAAAACTTCCTTGACTGCCTTGCTGCAGCCTTCGTCCATGGTAAAACGCTCTCTGGTCCAGTCACAGGAAGAACCCAGCTTTTTCAGCTGTTCTACGATTCTGCCGCCGTACTGCTTTTTCCATGCCCAGGCACGTTCCAGAAATGTCTCTCTGCCGATGTCTTCCTTTTTAACGCCCTCTTTGCGCATTGCCTCCACGATCTTTGCCTCTGTTGCAATGGATGCGTGGTCGGTTCCCGGGAGCCACAGGGTGCTGTAGCCGGACATACGCTTCCAGCGGATAAGAATATCCTGGAGTGTTTCATCCAGCGCATGACCCATGTGCAGCTGTCCGGTGATGTTCGGCGGCGGAATTACGATCGTATACGGTTCTTTCTCAGAATCCACGTGCGGGGTAAAGCTGCCGCTGTCATTCCACATCTGATAAATGCGGTCTTCAAAGTCTTTCGGCTGGTAAGATTTTGCCAGTTCCTGTTTCATAAATGTTCGTTCCTTTCTATTCGAATCGCCGACTGCCAATAAAAAAAGCCCCGGCAATCCTGGAAATTAGATTGCTCAGGACGAATCAGCTTGGGCTGTCCGTGTTACCACCTGAATTCGGCAAAACGCCGCACTCATTGCTGCGCTGTCACGGGCGCACCCGGTGCAGACTACGCACCTTCCGTTTTCCGGAAAGCTTCCCCTGCACTGCTCTGAGGCTACCTTTTTCTGCGCCGCCCGAAAACTTGCACCAACCGTTTTCTCTCTGTCAGAGTCAGCCGCAGAATACTCTTCCTCTTCCCTGCATTTCACACATTTCTTATTATATCGGTTTTCCGCCGGTTTGTCAAGGGCGATTTTGGGAAAATTTATAGTTGACAATTCCTTGAAAATATACTATAATAAAATAATGTCTGAGAGTCTGCCGGAACACAGTACAGGATCTGCGGCAGCGGCAGGACTCTAGGCAGCACTGTGCAAAGCCCACAGGCGGATTTATTGCAGTGCTGCCCTATCACGAGAAACCAAACCACGGCGGCACTTGGCGTTCTGCACCTGCTGCCTGGAATCAAAGGAGCATGAGATTATGGCAAAGAAACAGATTTCAAAATCCGGTGCAGCAAAGCTGCGGGAAGAACTGGATTTTCTGGTAACCGTCCGCCGTGCAGAAATGGCACAGAAACTGAAAGAGGCACGTGCGCAGGGCGACCTTTCCGAGAACGCCGAATACGATGAGGCAAAGAACGAACAGGCAATCATGGAAGCACAGATCATGGAGATCCAGTACACCCTGGACAACTCTGAGATCGTAGACGATGACAGCATTTCCATCGACGAAGTCGGTCTGGGTTCTACCATCAAGGTAAAGAACTTCCGCACCGGCAAGATCGAGACTCTCCAGATCGTCAGCAGCAATGAGGCAAACTTCAAAGAGGGCAAGATCTCTGACGAGTCCCCCATCGGCAAGGGCGCTCTCAAAAAGAAAGTCGGCGACAGCTTTATGATCGAGGCACCTGCCGGCGAACTGAAGTTCGAAATTCTGGAAATCAGCAAGTAATTCAAAATAGATATAGGAGTGAATCCAATGGCAAATCAGAACACACCGTCCGTTCCGGAGCAGGAACAGGACAGCAATGCCCTGCGCCAGATTCGTCTGGATAAGCTGCGGCAGAGACAGGCAGACGGCAACGACCCGTTTACCATCACCAAGTATGATGTAACTGCAAAGGCAGCCAGCATCAAGGCGGACTATGAAGTCACCGAGGCAAAGTTCAAGGAAGAGGCCGGCGAGGACGAAGAGGCGCTCCAGGCAAAGCTGGATACGCTGAAGGAACAGCCGATCTCCATTGCCGGCCGTATTATGAGCTGGCGTGACATGGGACGTGCAAACTTCATTGATGTACGGGATTCCACCGACCGCATCCAGGTTTACGTCCGCATGAATGACATCGGCAAGGAAAACTTTAAGGAATTCAAGAAGTGGGACATCGGCGATATCGTCGGCGTCAAGGGCTTTGTTTTCCGCACCCGCAAGGGCGAGATCTCTATTCATGCAACAGAGATCACCATGCTTTCCAAGTCCCTGCTGCCCCTGCCGGAAAAGTGGCACGGTCTGAAAGACCAGGATACCCGTTATCGTCAGCGCTATCTGGATCTGATCGTAAACCCGAACGTCAAGCAGACTTTCGTTACCAGAAGTCAGATTGTCCGGGAGATCCGTGCGTATCTGGACGGCATCGGCTATCTGGAAGTAGAGACACCGGTTCTGCTGCCCCTGCAGATCGCTGCGGCTGCAAGACCGTTTGTCACACATCACAACACGCTGGACATGGATATGTTCCTGCGCATCGAAACCGAACTGAATCTGAAAAAGCTGATCGTCGGCGGTTTCGACCGTGTGTACGAAGTGGGACGCATTTTCCGGAACGAGGGCATGGATCCGTCGCACAACCCGGAATTCACCACCATCGAGATGTACCAGGCATACACCGACTATCACGGCATGATGGATCTGATCGAGGATATGTACCGCACACTGGCAAAGAAGATCTGCGGCAAGGATATTATTTCCTACCAGGGCACAGACATTCGTCTGGGCGAACCGTGGGAGCGTCTGACCATGGCAGAGGCCGTCAAGAAGTATGCCGGCGTAGATTACAACGACTGGGCAACGGATGCTGACGCAAGAGCCTGCGCCAAGGAAAAGGGCGTGGAAGTCGAAGAAGGCGAAAATGCAACCAAGGGTCACGTACTGATCGCATTCTTTGATGCCTTTGTTGAGGAACAGCTGATCCAGCCGACTATCATTTACGATTATCCGGTAGAGAATTCTCCGCTGGCAAAGCGCAAGCCGGAAAATCCGGCGTTCACAGAGCGTTTCGAGTACTTCATCTATGCCCGTGAAATGGGTAATGCGTTCTCTGAGCTGAACGATCCGGTAGACCAGAAGGAACGTTTTGTCAAGCAGGTAGAGGCTCGCCGTGCATTGGGCGACATGACCGGTGAAGTAGACGAAGATTTCGTCACCGCACTGGAATACGGTATGCCGCCGACGGGCGGTCTTGGACTGGGTCTGGACAGACTGGTGATGCTCCTGACCGACAGCCCGTCTATTCGTGACGTACTGCTCTTCCCCACCATGCGGCCGCTGCCGAAGCTGGGACAGGGACAGGATGAAGAGGACGCTGCGGAAGAAGAAACCGAGGCGTAAGCAAAAGCAATACATTGAAATGATAAGGGGGAATTGGTACAGATCATTTGTATCTGTGTGCATTCCCCCTTTTTATATTCTCTAAAAAAGTGAGGTCACTTGATGCAGGAAGAAGAAAAACAAAACGGCTCTTCCGGCACGCCGTCGGAGCAGCCGAAAAAGCACAAAAAAGAGAAGGGCAAGTCTCTGATCGAAACCATGCGGGAAATTGACGCCAAAGAGGCGCAGAAAGAGGCTGAGGCAGAAGAACGCCGGCAGGAAATTCTCGCAGAGCGTGAGAAAAAAGAAAAAGAGGCATACGCCAAAAAAATCCAGCAGGACCGCATCGAATTGATGCGGCTAAAACAGGGCATCATTACCGAGAGCGACACCATTTATGAGGAAAAGGAAGAGAAACCTAAGCTTTCCTTTTGGAAAAAGATCTCCAACTTTTTATACCACAACAAGTGGTGGCTGGGGATCACTGTCTTTATTGCAGGCATTTTCGTGTTCCTCATTGTGGATTTTGTCACCAAAGAGCGCCCGGATATGATCGTGCTGCTGCTCACCGATGATGCCGAAATGCAGAGCCACACCCAGCAGCTGGAAGAGTATCTGGAGCAGTTCACAGACGATGAAAACGGTGACGGCAAGGTTCACGTAGACGTGTATCCCATCCCCGTTAGTGAGAACATCAACGATATGGACTACTACACCGGAAACGCCACCAAGCTTTCCGCAGAGTTCCAGATGGGTGAGGCAGTCATGCTCTTTACTGACACCAGAGCCAACGATTACATTATGGCATCGGAGACGCTGACTGATCTCAGCGAAAAATATCCGGGACATGAAAATATTCAAAAAGACGGCTATTATCTGCGCCATACGGATTTTGCCACGAAAATCGACTACCCCGGCAATGTAGACCGTGACCTTGCCATCAGTCTGCGCAAGCCGGTCAAGACTTCGGACAGCAAAGAAAAAATGCAGGAGACCTATGATGTGGCAGAAAAGGTATTTCTGCGCATCATGGACGATCTGGACAACACCACCGAGCCGGAAGATATCGTTACGACCGAACCGGAAACAATTGCGGTCACAACCGTAACCACAGCAAAGGAGGATTAACGATGCTGCGAATCGGAAACCATCTGCCCTCTTCCAAGGGCTATCTCGCCATGGGAAAACACGCCGTGAAACTGGGGGCAACAACGTTCGCCTTTTTCACACGAAACCCCAGAGGCGGCACTGCCAAGCCGATCAACGAGGCAGATGTCCAGGCATTTCTCGCCTATGCGAAAGAACATGACATCGACCGGCTGGTAGCGCACGCACCGTACACCATGAACCTGTGTTCCGCCAAGCCGGACATCCGTCAGTTCGGGCTGAATATGCTCCAGGATGATATGCAGCGCATGGAGTACACACCGGGACAGTACTATAATTTCCACCCCGGCAGCCACACCGGACAGGGCGCTGAAACCGGCATTTCACAGATCGCCGATGCACTGAACCAGACGCTGACGCCGGAACAGACCACCACCGTCCTGCTGGAGACTATGGCTGGAAAGGGCAGCGAAGTGGGACGCTCTTTTGAGGAACTCCGTGAAATCCTGGACCGTGTGACACTGTCAGAAAAAATGGGCGTATGCCTGGACACCTGCCACATCTGGGATGCCGGATACAACATTGCTGACGACCTGGACGGCGTGCTGACCCAGTTTGACAAGGTGATCGGACTGCACCGCCTGTATGCTGTACACCTCAACGACAGCATGAACCCCTGCGGTGCGCACAAAGACCGCCACCAGAAGCTGGGACAGGGCTGCATCGGGCTGGACGCACTGGTGCGTGTGGTCAATCATCCTGCACTGAAACACCTTCCCTTTATTCTGGAAACACCGAATGAGGACGCAGGTTATGCGGCAGAGATCGCACTGATGCGGGAAAAATCAGAGTGAACAACTGGTCCCGCATGACAAAATGAATCAAAAAAACGGTTTTCATCCCCATATCTTGCATCATTTTTGACATTGACTTTTTTTTGAAAATGGTGTATACTAAAAATGTACACAAGGGATACACCGTATTTTTGACAATAGGAAAGGAGCAACCCCATGAAAACGATCTTGCTTGCAGGCGGCGCCGGATACATCGGCAGCCACACTGCGGTTGAACTTCTGAATGCCGGTTTCCAGGTTGTCGTTGCCGACAACTATTCCAACAGCTGCCCGGAGGCAGTAAAGCGTGTGGAGGAGATCACCGGAAAATCTGTAAAGCTGTATGAAGTCGATATCAAGGACAGCAAAAAGCTGGAAACGGTTTTCCAGGAAAACCACATCGATGCTGTCATCCATTTTGCCGGTCTGAAGGCAGTGGGCGAATCGGTACAGAAACCGCTCCTCTATTACCGCAACAACATCGACACCACGCTGTCTCTCCTGGAATGTATGCAGAAATACCAGGTGAACAACATCATCTTCTCTTCCAGCGCAACGGTTTACGGAGAAGAAAACCCGGTTCCCTACACCGAGGAAATGAAGCGTGGCACCTGTACCAACCCTTACGGCTGGACAAAGGTCATGATGGAACAGATCCTGGAGGATGCTGCCAAGGCAAATGAGGCGCTCTCCGTGATCTTGCTCCGCTATTTCAACCCCATCGGTGCGCATGAATCCGGAAAGATCGGCGAAGATCCCCAGGGCATCCCGAACAATCTGATGCCGTATGTGGCACAGGTCGCAGTAGGCAGACGGGACAAGCTGACGATCTTCGGACAGGATTACGACACGCCGGACGGCACCTGCCGCCGGGACTACATCCATGTTGTCGATCTGGCAAAGGGTCACGTCAAAGCCATCGAGTACATCCTGGCGCATGACTGTGTGGAGGTCTTCAACCTGGGAACCGGCACGCCTTACAGCGTGACCGAAATCGTTGAAACCTTCGAAAAGGTCAACAATGTGCCTGTTCCCCATGTTTACGGTCCGAGAAGAGCCGGCGACCTGCCGGAGAGCTACGCCAACGCAGACAAGGCACTGCGTGTGCTGGGCTGGAAAACAGAAAAGTCTCTGGCGGATATGTGCCGTGACACCTGGAACTGGCAGAAAAACAATCCCAACGGTTATCAGAAATAAGTGCCGGGAATATTTCCCGTATTAAAAAAGCGGTCTGGAAGTTGCATTCCAGACCGCTTTTTTTATATTAGAGTATGTTCTGTATCCGGGCATACGCTGACTGCGCCGTCAGATCGTCCGAGAGGATGCTGAACCCGTTCTCATGAGGCAAAGCCGAAATTCATCCCGTCGTACTCATCGTAAACGTGAGAGGACTCTTCTCCGCCGTCATGTCCAAAACTGCCGTTATAGCCGTCATTCTGGTTCTTCTCGTACTTGCTCCACTCATTTTCCCAGTTGCTTTTGGGCGTTGTCTTTTTTTCGCTGCTGTCGGATTTCGTTCCATTGTTCTTTTGCAGACTGCCCATTGTGGTAGTCTCCGAACTTGTCCCGTTCCCGTCAGCATCATAGCCATATCCGGCATAGGGTGCAGCGGCATTCTCCTGCCCGGCACAGCCGCTCAGCAGAAATACGCCCAGCAGCGAGACCAGGCAAAATATCGTATGCCATTTTCGTTTCATTGGTTGCCTCCCAAGCATTTTCACTGCAGGGCATCCGCAATCACATCCAGAATGGCATGACTCACCATTTCTTTGGATTGCAGCGGCAGTTCCTGCTCCGAGTGCTTTCGAATCAGTGTCACCACGTTGGTATCCGTGCCGAACCCGGCGCCGTCTACTTTCAGATTGTTGGCACAGATCATGTCCAGATGCTTTTTCTCCAGCTTTGCCCTGGAGTTTTCCAGCATATGCTCTGTCTCCATGGAAAAGCCGCAGAGGAACTGCCCTTCCGGCTTATGCTGCCCCAGATATGCCAGAATATCCTTCGTCCGGGTTAGCGGTATCACCGCATCGCCGTCCTTTTTCTTTTGCTTTTCTGCGGCGATTTCGGTGGGGCGATAATCCGCCACAGCCGCCGCCATAATCACGGCATCCTGCTGTGCCGCACGGGATGTGACCGCCTGGTACATCTCCTCCGCTGTTGTCACGGGAACGGTTTCCGCAAACAGCGGCGGCTGCAATGCAGTCGGTCCGGTCACCAGTGTGACCTCTGCCCCACGGCGTGCAGCGCACTTCGCCAGCGCATAGCCCATCTTCCCTGTGGAATGATTGGTCAGATACCGCACCGGATCCAGGGATTCCTGGGTAGGTCCGGCTGTAATCAGAATCTTTTTGCCGCTGAGGTCTTTTTCACAGGCGATTTCCTGTAAGATCCACTCCAGCAGCGTTTCCGGCTCCGGCATTTTTCCGGCGCCCACATCCCGGCAGGCAAGCATTCCCACCGCCGGCGCAATAATCTTGTACCCGAAACGTCTCAGCTTTTCCAGATTATCCTGCACAATGGGATTCTCATACATATGGGTATTCATTGCCGGCGAGATCAGAACCGGCGCCGTGCTTGCCATGACCGTGGTAGTCAGCATATCATCAGCGATGCCGCCGGCGATCTTTCCGATCACATTTGCAGAGGCTGGTGCAATCAGCATTACATCTGCCTTTTTCGCCAGGCTCACATGGGTCACATCAAACTGGAAATTCCGGTCAAAGGTATCCACCAGGCACTTGTTCCCGGTCAGTGTTTCAAAGGTAATGGGGTTGATAAAGTTTGTGGCGTTCTGCGTCATCAGCACATGGACATCCGCATGAAGTTTCACCAGACTGCTTGCCAGTGATGCGATCTTATAGGCGGCAATACTGCCGGTCACACCCAGAACAACCGTTTTTCCTTTCAGCATTTCCCCACCGCCTTATGCCAGTTCGCCGTGCTTTTCATAGTGTGAGATTTTGGAAACAGCGTTTTTGTCGTCCACCAGAACCACCTTCGGCTGCATGGCTTTCGCCTCTTCCGGCGTCACCTGGGCATAGGACATCAGGATCACCTTGTCGCCAGTCTGCGCCTGGCGTGCTGCCGCACCGTTCAGACAGATCACGCCGCTGCCACGCTCTCCGGCAATGGTATAGGTCATAAAACGGTTGCCGTTGTTCACATCGACGACCTGGACTGCCTCATACTCCAGGATTCCGGCAGCGTCCAGCAGATCCGCATCTACGGTAATGCTGCCCACGTAGTTCAGTTCCGCCTGTGTCACAGTGGCACGGTGGATCTTGCCTTTCAGCATGGTGATGGTCATTCAGCGGCACCTCCTGCCTGCATCATAAAGTTGTCGATCAGACGGGTCTTTCCGATGTAAACTGCCATTGCCGCCAGGAACGGTCTGTCCAGTTTCGGGATCTGCTGCATGGTCATCAGATCAACCACCTTTACATAGTCGATCTTTGCCAGCGGTTCTGCCTCGATGATCTCTGTCATTGCCTGAACCAGCTTTGCTGCATCGGTTTCTCCGGATTCTGCCAGCTTTTTGCCGGCAAAGATGCTACGGCTCAGCACCAGGGCAGCCTTGCGTTCTTCCGGGCTGAGATAGGTGTTCCGGGAGCTTTTTGCCAGACCGTCTGCCTCACGGACAATGGGGCATCCCACAATTTCAACATCCATGTTCAGATCCAGCACCATACGGCGGATAACTGCCAGCTGCTGTGCATCCTTTTCTCCGAAATAAGCTCTGTCCGGCTGTACAATGTGCAGCAGCTTGGATACGACAGTGCAGACGCCACGGAAATGCACAGGACGGCTCAGACCGCAGAGTTCCTTTGTCAGCACATCCATATCCACAAAGCTGCAAAAGCCCTTGGGATACATCTCTGCCGGTGTGGGATGGAAAATCAGCGCTGCGCCTGTGCTTTCACAGAGCGCTGCATCGTGTTCCAGGTCTCTGGGATAGCTTTCCAGATCTTCGTTCGGTCCGAACTGAGTGGGATTCACAAAGACGCTGACAACCACACGATCGTTCTGCTCACACGCCTTTGCGATCAGACTCTGGTGTCCCTCGTGGAGATATCCCATGGTGGGAACGAGACCAACGGTCAGTCCCTCTTTTCTCCATGCCTTGACCTGCTGACGTACTTCTGCAACGGTTTCTGCAATCTTCATGCCTGTGCCTCCTGTTCCAGCTGTGCCATTACTTCATCGGAAATGGCAAACGAATGTTCTTCTGCCGGGAAATTCCCAGCCTGTATTTCATTACGATATGTGACAAATGCGTCCTGCATGGTCTTTCCGACCTCTGCAAACTTCCGGACAAATTTCGGCTGGTAGTCCATGAACATTCCCAGCATATCCTGATATACCAGGACCTGTCCGTCACAGCCTGCGCCTGCGCCGATGCCGATTGTCGGGATATGCAGCGTCTTAGTGACGAGCGCTGCCAGCTTTGCCGGAACGCACTCCATTACCAGTGCAAATGCGCCCGCCTCTTCCACTGCCTTGGCGTCCTCCAGCAGCTTTCTGGCTGCCTCTGCGGTCTTGCCCTGTACCTTGAATCCGCCCAGGGTGTTTACGGACTGCGGCGTCATGCCTAGGTGAGCGACCACCGGAATGGATGCGTTGACAATCGCACGAATCTGCTCGCAGACCAGCTTGCCGCCTTCCAGCTTTACTGCGCCGGCTCTGCCCTCTTTCATCAGCCGTCCGGCATTGACAACTGCGTCATACACCGAAGTCTGATAGGACAGGAACGGCATATCTGCAACGACCAGGGCATTCTGAGCGCCTCTGGAAACTGCTGCCGTGTGGTGGATCATGTCCTCCATGGTCACGGAGATGGTGTCGGAATAACCAAGGATCACGTTGCCCAGAGAGTCCCCTACCAGCAGCATATCTGTCCCGGCGGCATCCATCAGCTTTGCCATGGTGTAGTCATAGCAGGTGAGCATAGCGATCTTTTCGCCACGCTCTTTCATCGCCTGTAGTGTCTGTACCGTTTGTTTCATATTTTTTCCTCCAAAAGGGAATAGTACAATTTCCGATCACGGAATACTGTCCAGCATTTATCATAGCAGAAAGAGACGAAAAAGTCAAGGCAATATCGCAGAAAACAGCGTGATACAACATTATATAAGATTGTGTTTCCAGCCGCCGCAAAAAACTGCTGTAAAAAAGTTCTCTTTTTCTTCCCTTTTTGCAGAAAACGCCGAAAATTTACAAAGCATTGACAATTTCCGCCGGTTCTCGTATAATGGTATAAGAGCCTGTCCCACACGGTCGGGCAATCACAAAAAGACAGCATCTCTTATGAGGGAAAGGATACATCATGCACCACATTTGGAAAAAATTTGCCGGCGCCGGTGCAGCAGCTGCTGCAGCACTGGCATTGTCACTTCTGGCAGCTCCAGTTTCTGCGGATACCGCAGCAGAGATCGTCACTGCGCCGCCGGTGGCAACTGCAACCACACAGCCGGACGATACACAGCACAGCGGCTGGGAAACAATCGACGGCAAGCGCTATTACTACGACCCGGAAACCGGTGAAATGCAGACCGGCTGGCTGGTTCTGACAAACGGCAGCATCAGCCGGAGATATTTCTTCGGCGAGGACGGCGCTGTCATGACTGGCTTTTTCCGGACAGACACAAACACCAGCCCGGTCTACTATGCCGACGAAGAGGGCGCTGTTGTAAAAGGCGGCATTCACACCATTGACGGCAAACCGTACTGGTTTTATGAGGACGGTTCACTGCACACCGGATGGCAGACCGTAAACGGAAAGCGGTATTTCTACGATCCGGTTACCGGCGAGATCACGTTCGGCTGGATCATCTGGAACGGCGGATACTATTACGTTACCGAAAAAGACGGCAAATATACCAGCCTGCAGGAAGTGGACGGTGAGTATTACCCCTTTGACAAGGAAAACGGTGCAATCGCAGAAGGGCTGACAGAACTGCCAAACGGAATTACACGTTATTACTACGGTGACGGCGCATATCACACGGGCTGGTTCTATCAGAACGGGAAAACATACTATTTCAACGATGTAGACGGCGCCATGTTCACCGGATGGCAGACCATCGACGATCAGACCTATTACTTCCAAGAAGACGGTGCCGCCAAGGTCGGGTGGCTGGAGCTTTCCGGGAAACGCTACTATTTCGATAAAGAGGCAAAGCTCTGCACCGGATGGCAGACCATCAACGGAAAGCGCTATTGTTTCCGCGCAGACGGCTCAGCAGTGACCGGATGGCAAACCGATGCCAGCGGCTCCAGCTATTACTTCCTGGACGACGGCACGATGGCGACCGGCTGGACTTCCGTTGGAAAGAACACCTACTATTTCCGCAAGGACGGCGTACTGATGCGTGGGGTCACCGAGATCGACGGCAAGCAGTATCTGCTGGCAGAGGACACCGGCATCCTGCAAAAGAATACCACCATCAACGGCATTACCACGGACGCAAACGGCGTTATCATCAAGCGCATCCTGTCCGTCCCCTATCTCAGCCAAAGCGGTTTTCCCACTGGCTGTGAAAGCGCCAGTGCAGTCATGCTGCTGCGGCAGGCAGGCTACAGCACCAGCATTGCCGATTTTGTTGACAAATACCTGGACAAGGGCAGCTTTTACTGGAAAAACGGCACACAATACGGCCCGGATCCCAGCACAAAATTTGTAGGCGATCCCCGTTCGTCCAGCGGTTTCGGCTGCTATGCGCCAGTTATCACCAATGCACTGAATAAAATTCTGACCAATGGGAAAACTGCAAAAAACATCACTGGCACATCGTTCTCGTCTCTGCTGACACAGTACATCGACAAGGGCATTCCGGTTGCAGTATGGGCATCCATCAACATGATGCAGATTGACAACGGCAGACAGTGGGTCGTTCCGGAAACCGGAAAGCTGTTCACCTGGAAACGGCACGAGCATTGCCTGGTTCTGGTCGGCTACGACAAAGACTACTACTACATGAATGACCCGTACCAGAGCAAGGGACTGGTTGCCTATAAGCGCAGCGTGGTAGAGGCACGGTATGCCACCATGGGTTCCCAGGCAGTCGTAATCCAGTAAGCACTTACATACGTCTATCAGCAACACAAAACGGAGGGATACGATGAAACTTTTATTTATCCGCCACGGCGATCCGGACTATGAAAAAGACTCTTTGACAGAAAAGGGATGGCACGAGGCAGAACTGCTGGGACAGCGCATGGCGAACACGCCGGTCACTGCGTTCTACGTCTCTCCCCTGGGACGTGCCAAGGATACAGCATCCAAGACACTGCAAAAAGTGGGCAGAGATGCCACAGAACTGGCGTGGCTGCGGGAATTTCACGCACCCATTCCGGATTTTCACACCGGCGAACCAAGAATTGCCTGGGATCAGCTCCCGGCAGACTGGACCGCAGAGCCGAAGTATTACGACAAGACACGCTGGTCGGAAACCCTGCCCATGCTGCAGGGTCACGTGATCGACGAGGCAAAGCGTGTCTGGAACGGTCTGGACGAGATCCTGACACAGCACGGCTATGAACGGGAAAACAACTTTTACCGTGCAGTTCAGCCAAACGAAGAGACGCTGGCGTTTTTCTGCCACTTTGGTGTCACCTGTGTCATGCTGAGCCATTTGCTGGGCATCTCCCCTATGATCCTGTGGCACGGGTTCTGCGCTGCGCCTACGTCCGTTACTTCGCTGATTACCGAGGAGCGCCGGGAAGGCGTGGCTCTGTTCCGGATGAACGCTTTCGGAGACACAGCGCATCTCTACGCCAACCAGGAAGAGCCTGCATTCGCTGCGAGATTCTGTGAAATGTATGCGAACCAGGAACAGCGTCACGACTGACACTGACAATCAAACAGCAATTACGCAAAAACGGCACTTTTCGAAAAGTGCCGTTTTTCTTGTTATGCTTTTTTAGAAAGAAAAAAGCAGCCTTATTTATCACAAATAAGACTGCAAGTTTGGCGGACAGGGAGGGATTCGAACCCTCGATACGCTATTAACGTATACACGAGTTCCAGTCGTGCGCCTTAGACCAGCTCAACCACCTGTCCAGTTATTCTGCTTCCTGCGATTTGAGGAAGTGGTGCGAGTGACGGGACTTGAACCCGTACGCCGAAGCACACGCCCCTCAAACGTGCCTGTCTGCCAATTCCAGCACACTCGCTCTTCATGTTTTTCATGTGTCGCATTCAGCTTTATTATTATAGCAGAAAAACAGAGGTCTGTCAATAGTCGAAATCACTTTTTATGTTTATTTTTTGTAAATATAAAGTGAATTTCAGAGAAGAACCGTTTTTTCTGCGTTTCATACCCCGGGACAGAAACAAAAAAGCAGATTCCATGAGGGATTCCCGCACGAAATCTGCTTTGTGATTCTTTTCAATACAGTGCTTACAGCATCTCAGCTACATCATCTGCGATCTGTTCTGCTGTCAGATGATTCTCTTTCAGAACTTCCTGTACATTATAACGATCGAGGAATTCTTTTTTCAGACCAAAGCACTTTGTCTTTACGGCAGAGTCGCCGTAAAACCGGGCGATCTTCTCACCGAATCCGCCGTCCAGAATGCCGTCCTCCAGCGTAATCACAACCTTGTGATCTGCTTTCAGCTGTTCCAGCAGTGCGGTGTCCTGTCCGGTGATATAATACGGGTTGATAACAGTCGGTGCAGTACCGGTCTTTTCCCGGATCTTCTCGGCTGCTGCCACACCCAGGTGATAGAACGAACCCAGCGCCAGAATTGCCACGCCGCTTCCCTGCTGTGTCACTTCATAGCGGTTCAGTTCTCCGAAGTCCTTTGTCACTGCCTTGCCGTCCGAAACATACTGTGCCGGCACACGGATCGCAACCGGATGTTCGTTCTGATCCAGCGCCCAATCCAGCATTGCCTGATAATCCTCCACCGTTACCGGCGCCAGATAAACCAGGTTCGGGATGTTGGAGATCATGGGAATATCGTAGATGCCCAGATGTGTCACATCATTCATGCCAAAGACAGAGGCTGCAAAAACGGAGATCGTCACAGCGCTTTGATTGATGCAGACATCCTGGGACAGTTGGTCATAGGTGCGCTGTAAGAAAGAACTGTATACGCCCCAGAACGGCTTTCCGCCGTTTTTCGCAATACCGGATGCCATAGCGGCAGCCTGCTCTTCTGCAATGCCTACATCAATGAACTGTTTGCCTGCCTTTTTCCGGATATCTTCCGTAAATCCGAATACGGTAGGCGTAGCAGAAGTAATGGCACAGACACGCTTGTCCTCTGCCATCTTCTTTTGCAGGTACTCACAGGTAAAGCTGCCGAAATCGCCGTCACCGCCGAACGAAACCGTAGTCTTTCCGGTAGCCGGATCAAACGGCATACACCAGTGCCACTGCTCCTTGTGCTGTTCTGCCAGTTCATAGCCCTTGCCCTTCTGTGTCACGATGTGTACCACTACCGGCTTTGTGCTGTCCTTGACCTGACGAAATGCAGCGATCAGAGACGGGATATCGTTGCCGTCCTTCACGAAAACGTAGTCCAGTCCCATTGCCCGGAACAGGTTGCACTCTGCCTTGCCGTCTGTATCCCGGAGGAGTTTCAGATTCTTGTACAGACCGCCGTGGTTCTCTGCGATGGACATATCGTTGTCATTGACCACAATGATAAAGTTGGTGTCCATCTCGCCGGCAAAGTCCAGACCCTCCAGCGCCTCGCCACCGCTGAGTGAGCCGTCACCGATCACAGCGATCACATTGCCGCTTTCGCCGTTCAGATCACGTCCCTTTGCCAGACCGCTGGCAAGGCTGACAGAGGTGGAAGTATGACCCACGGTAAAGAAATCGTGCTTGCTCTCATGCGGATCGGTATAGCCGGAGATATCGTCAAAATGTTCCTCATAGAGATATGCGTCTTTTCTGCCGGTCAGCATCTTGTGGGGATAGCTCTGGTGGGAAACGTCAAAAACGATCTTATCCTTCGGGGAATCAAACACATAGTGCAGTGCGATGGTCGTCTCCACCATGCCGAAGTTCGGCCCGAAGTGACCGCCGTGCTTGCTCAGACGGAACATCAAAGCCTGGCGCATTTCAGCCGCCAGCGCATTCATCTCGTCTTGATTCAGTTTCTTCACATCTTCCGGTGCATTGATTTTTTCCAGATACATGGTTTTCCTCCTAATCGTTTTCATTCTTCGGGGAACATTTGTCCCAGGTGAGTTTTCCGGTTTTTACTGCCTCTTCATAGCGGCTGATCTTATAATTCAGCCGTTCCAGCGTGACGTCGATCTGTGCCTTTTGATCCAGCAGAGCATCCCGCTGATCCAGCAGCAGCTGAAGCCGTGCCGGAATGGTATTGTCACCTTCCTGGCAAAGCTTGACGTATTCGATCATCACCTCCACCGGCAGACCGGCATTCCGCATACAAATGGCAAGCTCCACCCAGCCCAGATCATCCGGCTGGTAGTCCCGGTTGCCGCTGGGCGTCCGGGTCACTCTGGGGATCATGCCAACACGCTCATAATAGCGCAGCGTGTCCTGCGAAATGTGATAGGTTTCACTGACTTCCTTGATGGTCATGCTTTCTCTCACCTCCTGCAAGCATATTATAGCACCTGGAGTCAGCTCCAAGTCAATACCCAAACGCAAAAGTTTACATTTTAGACACAACGCAAAAAGCACTGCGGAACGGTTTTGTTCCGCAGTGCTTTTTTTGGATTATGATTTTATTGTCTGATAAAAATTCGGGTTTCCCAGCGGTTCTGCTGTCAGACGGAATATCACACAGCCATCGGGACAAACCACAGTCTTGCTGTATTTTCCGTCGCCGCCAAGATTTCTCAAATCGCCGCCGCTGCGCACTGCATCCATCAGCGGATACAACAGTAGCATGACCTTGCTGCATATCCCATAGCCATCTGTATTCACCGAACAACCATAGGTACAGCAGTAGCGATCTCCGATCTCTTCCCCGTTTCGACAGTAATTTTCCGTCTGTTCACTCTGAAGGAATCCGGTCACCGTTATGGTAAATGCAAATTCTTCTGCAAACCATTTTTTCATTGCTGTTCCTCTTTTCAGTTTGTCTGCTGAATCGAATCAATTTTCCACTGTCCGTTTTCCAAAACGATCTGCGCCGTCAGCGTTGCAGATGCGCCAAAGTCGTCATACTGCATGGATGCAGTGAATGCGCTATCTGAGAGATCCGAGACCTCTGCTTTTCCGGAAGTCCAGGAGAATCCGCCGCTGGTGGCAAACTGCCTGCCGTACAGACTGCCGTTTGCGTCAATGTACAGCGGCTGGTCTGTACCGAGAATCGCTGCATAGCGGCTGTCGATCATCTTCTGGGTCAAGCTGGATTCCATGTAGGCTTTCAGATCTGCTGTACTGGAAAACTGGGTTTTTGCCACCTTCTCATAAACAGCGCCCGACCCGGTCGAACGAATGGTATCACTTTCGTCCTTCGGCAGATTGCCGGCGCCGATCTGGTCGATATAATCCAGTGCGCCGAACAGGCGTTCTGCCGTTTCTTCATAGGCAGATGTGTCCCCGGCGCTCTGTGAGACGGCTGTGGTCTCCGCTGCCGTGGTCTCACTGCTTTCCTGTGCCGGCAGCGTCTCCGCAGCCGTTGTCTTTGTATCGGTGGTCTCTGCCGTCTCTTCCGGGGCAGCCGTTGTTTCTGCCTGGGTCTGTTCTGCGGTCGTCTCTGTGCTGCGCTCCGTCAGACTGGACGAGGGTGTTGTGATCTCGCCGCAGCCGGAAACACCCGTCAGCACAGCTGCTGTCAGCAACGCAGCCAGCCAAAACTTTTTATTCGTCTTTTTCATCTTTGCTTTCCTCCAAAAGAATGCCTGGCAAGTCAGCCTTTTTTTCATGATATTCCTTGAGTTTCTGATTCATTTCATTTGCCGTCTTTTTGAATACCTGATAGTTCAGCGCAGACGTGAAAAAATAAACCGCTGCACTGGTCAGACACATTCCCAGAACGCCAAAAAAATTCGGAGTGTACCAACCGTAAAAATATCCGCACACCAGTACAGATACCGTAACCAGCACATAGTGAATGGTCAGCCGTATCATCCCCTCCCGGTTGCTCACGTCCTTATGGGGCAGGACCAGCTCCGTAATGCCGCCTGCCAGCACACCAATGGACAAGATCTCCGGCAATACTGCATACGGGATCCAGGAGTGCCAGAGTTGCCGCTGCCCCGTCAGACAGTAGATTCCATACCAAAAGATGCAGGCGATCAGCGTACCAGTCACAGCCGCTGTCGTCACGGAAAGAAAACGCTTGAATCGGTTCTTCATCGCCGCACCTCACAGTCCAAGCTGTTTTTTCAGAGCAGGAACATACTGCCGTGAAATCATAACTTTTTCGCCGTTTTGCAGGATTGCCTCGAAACGTCCGCTGAATGACGGCGCAAACCGTTCCACTTTTGCCAGGTTCAAAATCATCGACTTCGAGATTCGGATAAAATCCGTCCCGGCAAACCGCTGTTCCAGTTCATAAAGCTTCTGTTTCAATTCCGACACCTCCGATTTTCCATATGCAAATACCTTGTTATCCACGGACTCAAAATAATACACACTGTCCGGATGCAGCACGCTCATGCTGCCATCCTCGTGATACAGCATCAGTTTTTCGTTCTCCATTTGCAGTGCATGGAGCAGATCCATCACACGCTGGGACAGTGTATTGGCACGTATGATGATCTCCGCCTCTTCTCCTGGCGGCAGGTTTTCAATGGTCACTTTCATGAATGGACTCGTTTCCTTTCTGCCAGATAATGCACGGCAAGATATGCGCCCAGCAGCACCAGAACTGCGCCGCCGATATACGCATACATGGCAGGGACGGTCACCGTTTTCCCGGCAAATTTTACGGTACAGTCCAGCGACTCCCGGATGGCATCCACAAGCGCTTTCGGAACACCGTCTGTCTCCATCTGCGCCAGAACGCCACGCATGGTGTGATTCCGCACCAGCGCTGTCATATACGTGCTGGGCAGAAAGGACAGCACCTTTTGCAGTCCGCTACCATAACTGGAAATGGGCATATATGCACCGCAGAGAAAGCCGTAGCCGGCGCTGACCAGTGTTCCCACTGCGGAGATCTGCCCCTGGGTGCTGAGGAAAAAGTGGATCAGCGACGAAAGCGCCGTGCCGAAAAGCACCAGCAGCACAATGTCCGCACTGAGTAGCAGGATATCCTTTCCGGAAAAGAACCAGCCGATCGTCCGCACATATCCCAGACACAGCGCCAGCGCCGCAAAGCATACCAGCAGCGAAGAAATCGCCGCACCCAGGAAATAGCTGCCGGACAAGACAGCACTGCTTACCGGCGAAATGGTCAGATCTTTCCGGGCACCGGTGATCTTGTCCTGCACCATCAGCATATTGGAACAGAACGGCACAGTAACGCAGCTGACCGCAAAAATGGAAGAAATGAGCTGCGCCCCGACAGCGCCGTCGATCAGCTTTTGAGAAAGCGAAAAGCCGTCCGGAAGATTTGCGGTAAACGAATCCCGGTAAACACTCCCCAGAAAAGTCGCATACAGCACCAGCAGAATTGCCGGCGTGATAAGCGAAGTGAAAAACATTCCCTTGTCCTTGAAATACAGCTTGATGTTACGCAATACCATGGCTTTCAGCATAAGCAGCACCTCCTGTCGTCTTTCCTGTCACAGCCAGGAATACATCATCCATTCTGCCTTTCATGATCTCATAATCCTGGAACAATTCCGGATGCTGTACGATGAGTTTTGTTGCCGTCCGGGTGTCCGGCACAGATATGCGGAACGCCTCGCCGTATGTCTCATAGGGCATCTGCAAAGACGCCACTGCGGATTCCTTTGCATGGTACAGCGTGATATAATCCCCGGTATAGCGGTTTTTCAGCTCCAGCGGCGTTCCCTCCGCTGCGATCTTTCCCTCATCCAGAATCACAATTCGGTCTGCACCGGCAGCCTCTTCCATATAGTGCGTCGTCAGAAAAACGGTCATGTGCTTTTTCTTTTGCAGGACGGAAATGACATTCCAGACCGTCTGCCGTGTCTGCGGGTCCAGTCCCGTGGTTGGTTCGTCCAGAATCAGCAGCTGAGGACGGTGAAAGATGGCACGGGCGATGTCAATGCGCCGCCGCTGTCCGCCGGAAAGCTTTCCCACACTCTGCTTCAAAAGCGGCCGCAGCTCCAGTAGGTCATCCAGTTCAAACAGACGCTTTTGAAATGCCTTCCCGGTGATGCCGTACAGCGCCGCACGGTTTTTCAAGTTGTCCTGCACAGAAAGCTGTCTGTCCAGGACGGAGTTCTGAAACACCACGCCGATATCCTGTTTGATGGCGTTCATGTTTTTCAGCGTATTCCTGCCGTTCACATAGATCTGACCGGCGTCCTGCCGGAGCTGACCGCATATCATGGAGATTGTAGTGCTTTTTCCGGCGCCGTTGACACCTAAGAATGCAAAAAGCTGTCCTGTCTCCACTTGCAGCGATAAGTTGTTTACGGCATGGATTGCGCCGAAACTCTTTTGCAGATTTTGAATCTCAATACATTTTTCCATATCCATCACTGTCCTCTCTGTTCTTCGGAATCTGTTATCTTGATTATACCTTTTTTCTGACCGGATAACAAGCCCTAAAACGCAAGTGGTCGATTTCCGACGGTAAGATGCAAAAAGAGCCGCACCGCTCCGGTTTCCCGAAGTCGATGCAGCTCCTTTGCTGTGCGTTCCGGATCAATCCGAAAGCGCAGTTACTTTTTACGCCGCTTTGTCAGGATCGCCAGCAGCAGCGAGAATCCGCAGGCTGCAATCAAAATGGTGATATGCAGTGTGCTTTCTCCTGTCTTTGGCGTTCCCGGAATGTTCTGCCGCTGCGGCAGCGGAATTCGTTTCTTGACAGATGTTTGTGCAGAAACATCTGTGGCAGCCGTTGTCGTCGTCTGCGTGCTGTTGTCTGCTGCATGATCTCTGTCTGTGGTAATGGTCGTAGTCGTTGTGGTATCCACGATCACGTGATTCTTCCGGGATGTAGTCTGTCGGATGCTGGTAGAAGTATCCGATGTCTCACAAGTGGTATTTTCTGTTGTCGTGGTGTTTGTCGTTGTCTGTGTGGTGTGTGTTGCACTTGAAACACTGCTGCCTGCCGGCTTTGAACTGGTCGTTTCCGTCGCAGTGACTGTTGTAGAAGTCGTGCGGCTGGTTTCTGTCAAAGTCGCAGAAGATGTGGTGCCGTTCTGACGGGATGTCGTTGTCTGCACCGTGTGTTTCGAGGTCGTTTGTGTGGTCTGGATTGTGGTATGTGTGGTAGTCGTTGTGTTGGTCGGGCCTGCGCTGGAAAGCGTAACCGTTGCCGTTGTCTGCGATGCTGCGGAAGAAGTGGTGCGGTGTGTTGCTGTGGTGGTAGTCGTTGTCGTAGTGATAACAGCAGTCGGTGTGGTCAATGTGGTGCGTGTCGTTCCCTTTGTCTGAGAAGTCTCCGTACCGGTTGCCCTGGTCGTGCTGGTCGTCGTTCTGCGACTTGTGGTATGTGTCGTTGCGGTAGTCGTCTGTGTTCCGGTGTGTGTTGCCGGCGATGCCGTAGCTTTCGCCGTTGTTGTGGTTATCTGTGCTGTGATATGTGTGGTCTGTTTTGATGTTGTGGTATTGCCTGCTGTGTGTGTCGTGGTTACTGTCGTATGTGCTGCCGATGTGGTATGTGTGGTGGTGGTTTCAGCCGTCTGCGTTTCCGTTGTGCCGGCTGTCACACGCACCGTTGTTGTACTGGTTTGTGCTGTACCGCCTGTTGCAGAAGTGGTTTCTGCAGATGCCGCTGTACTGGTCTGTGTCGTAGACTCTGCCGAGCCTGCGGCTGTCTCCGTTGTCGTTGTAACCGTACCGGTGACTGTTGTTGTTGTCGTCGTAGTCTCTTCCGGATCACGATTCAGATACACGTTCAGAGATACCACATCTTCGCCCTTGGCGGTGTTGAACCCATCCAGACAAGTTCCGGACGTGATATCCTTTTCTTCCGGTATTCCCAGAACAATGCAGCCATTCAGTGTGCGGTTATCTGTCTTGATTTCCAAACGACCGGACGATAATTTTTCATTATTCGCCTTGATATATTCCTCAGCGTTATACCCTGCCGGGATGCTGTCGATCCACAGGCGATAGCCTGCCAGATATGTGACGCCGTCTACCGTCACAGACAAAGGCAGATCGTCAAAACGATACGCTCCGTCTGCGTTGGTATAGGCAGTCTGTTTCGCATCGGGCAGCAGTTCCCACTTTCCATTGCGGTAATAATACTGCTGAAGGATGATCTTTACATTGGCAATACCGGACTCGCCGTCGCCGATCTCATGATCCCGGTCTGCATCATCCCAGACAATGCCGGAGATGGACGCACCGGAATCCTTCTGTACAATACCGCCGTCATAGCCGGTGATATTTGCCGCCTTGACAATGTCATAATCCACGCCACGTACCTGATAGCAATACGGTGTGTTTCCGCTGAATGCGCTCGCCAGGATCAAGAAGTTGTCCGGCTCCTGGAGATCCAGCGTGCCTGCGATCAGATCGCTGTCCTTATTGCTGTCTGCCGCCGCATGGTACTTCGTTGCTGTGTAGCCCTCCGGCATTTCGCAAAGCTGCATCTGATAGCCAACCAGATATCTCTGACCGTCCTTTTCTATAAAGGTCGGCAGATTTTCAAAGCGATAGTGACCATTGGATGCGCTTGCAGTCGGCGTTCCGGCTGCAACAGGCGTTGCCGTTGCTACCGGTGTACCCGTTGCCACAAGCACAAAATCCTCATCCAGTTTCCAGGTGGTGTCGTGCGTGTCATAGTAGCTCCGGGTCAGCTTGACTGTTGCCGTTGCCACACCCACTTCGTCCGCATCCTGGATGCCGTTGTAATTGGCATCATTCCAGATGTAGCTGTCAATGGATG